>Ga0326727_10004684_pt1 | contig 40528 bp, 35 predicted proteins | sample MB2enrmetagenome_FD_207643 | JGI IMG/M metagenome (GOLD analysis project Ga0326727, IMG submission 207643) | Lab enriched peat soil microbial communities from McLean, Ithaca, NY, United States - MB29MY | ecosystem: Environmental > Terrestrial > Soil > Wetlands > Peat | place: USA: New York...
GCTCCGCGCCGCTGAATCGTGCCTGAAGAAATGTTCGGACCAACTCCCAGGCGAGCGCTTTCCCAACCACTTGCCCGCCCAGGCAAATCACGTTCATGTCGTCGTCCTCGACACCCTGGCGCGCCGAATAGCATTCGTGCACCAGACACGCCCGAGCGCCCGGCACTTTGTTGACGGCAATGCACGCACCCACACCGCTGCCGCAAATGGCCATTCCACGATGAACCTCTCCGAAAGCGACCGCGCGAGCCAAGGGCACAACAAAGTCCGGGTAGTCATCGGCCGGTTTTGGCTGTCCGTCGCCAAAGTCGAACACCTCAAAGTGAGCTTCACGGAGCATCCCGGCCAGGTACTCCTTCAATTCATAACCGCCGTGATCGGCGGCGACACCAATGCGTTTCGGTGAGGTCAACACTGCTGTCTGCGAATTGGACATGTCTTTTCTCCAGCAGGCGCTTCGTGGCGCGGACAATCACTGCCTGCGCCACGAAGCCGCCCGCGCCGGCTCAGGGGGTATGCCTACCGGTTGTCGCTTTCACGGTGCGATGGGTAACTGCCGAGTTCCTCGATCAGGCGGCGTGCAGACGCAGGTACCGCCATTCTGCCACCCAGGATTTCCTCATGGGTGACGTCGTGGCCATACATGGACCGGTCCCCGCTGTGGTCAGCCTGAACCACCGCGCCATCCAGGCTGATCCCCGCAAAGAGACCATTGCTGCGCGAGTAGCTCAGGATCTCCGCATTCAGCCTGAGATCGGTGTTGGCGGATGCCTGTCGTCCCACCGGCCCGGCCGCTACGGTGACGTCCCCGCCGATCTTGAATTTGTCGCCCAGCAGGCTATGCAGTGCATGGTCGTTCATGAATAGCATCACGGAGTCGGTAAAAGAAGCGCCGATCTGAAAACCGAAGCTCCCGCCTCCGGCGGCGATAAACATCGGGGCACTCCAGCCATTGGCAATCCGGCAGGTAGCCACACCCTTGCCGTAGTTGCCGCCGAATATGAAGGCGGCCTTCTCCTCTCCCGGAATGATGACAATACACTTCGCCTTTTCCAGCAGGTCACGGGGGATGCCTTTATCGGGCGTCGCCATGATCTCATGGAACACTCGGCCGGCCTTTTCGGCACGTCCGATGTCATCTTCGCGATCCGATGCGATTGCAGGCATAACTACAGCCAGGCTCACTACCGAGATGATCAACACGTTTTTGCACATGGTATTGCTCCTATATCTCCCTGCTTTTGCAGAGGCGGCGAAGGCCCTTGTGACGCTGTCTCTACCGGACTATCTGGCGCTGCTCAACGCGGACTCGCGTTCCGCGGCGTGGGTAGAAATGTCCAGTGGGTTCGTCGTCTGCAGGATGCCCCTGGCCTTGGCCACGTCGTCCGCCGTGCCGTGGGCCAGAACCAGAAACTTGTCAGCCTTGAGCGCTGCCTCGTACTGGACTACGCTGTCCTTGGGTATGCCAATGCTGTACAAGCCCGCACCGAGCGCGCTCAATCCGCCCACCACAACGGCGCCTTCCAATCCACCAATGATCCAGGCGACCAGAGGGCCTGCCACCAATATCGGTCCAAGGCCCGGGATGGCAAAGAAGGCGGCTCCAAATAACATCCCCCACAGACCGCCCCAAAGAGCGCCCTGCTTGCCCCAGTACTTCATGCGGTCGCCGGCGTTGTAGTATCCGACGACGCTTTCGTCGGTATGATAGTCCTTGCCGACGATCGACAGCTTCTTCATGTCGCACCCAGACCTTTGCAGTTCCTTGACTGCTTCCTCCGCTTGGGTGTGAGCTCCGTAGATCGCTACAACCGAGTTCGTTTTTGTCATAACTCATTCCTCTCTTTCCAGATTGAATGTGCTTCCAGTTCCGTATGAAGTGCGGTGCCGTTGGCGTGAGCTACGTGAACGAATTCTGAGAATCTCCACATCGTCGCGGTCGGCTGCTTCCTGGCATCGAAGGCACAAGGGAGTCCAGGGTTCTGCCGTCAGGCGGCTCAGTCCGAGCGTCGCCTTGCAGCACAGACAGACGCCGAAGACATCGGTCTTTAGGAAGGCCAGCACCGCTCGCAGCCTGCAAAATATGCCGGGGCGTTCAGGGAGGTATGAGTTGGGGGTGTTCCGGTCCGCCGCACGCCATAGTTCTTCAAGCACGTCGGCGACATTCTCGATGCCGCAATTCCGGCGCAGGTCCATTCCCGCGGGAGTATGGGCCTCTGGCCCCTCGCGCCTCGGTCCACTCACTGCTGAACTCCTTGGCCACGGAAGGCGCCAGCGCCTCCTCAGTCGTTCTGCAATCAGACTCATCACTTCGGTTGGCTGCTCAGCAAGCCCTTATGCTCATCCATCGCTCTTCCAAAGGTTCCCCAGTCCCCTTGCTCCATCGCCTTCTGGGCTCTATCGAATGCCGCTCGTGCTTGCCAAGATTCCAGTGGCCGGCTGGGCGGCTGCCCAGGAGCTTGGGGCTGTTGCGTTCCGAAGTCGGCTTGGATGGCCGCATCGAGCGTAGGTTCCATCGTCATCTTGTCCCCGGAAATCAGGATCACACGCTTGAGTTTTGGGAAGTCCGGACCTTCAGCCGTCAGGTACACGGGCGCGCTACAGAGAAGGGAGTTCCCGATCAGCACCGCGACCAGGTTTCCACGAGTCACTTTCGACCCCTTCTGGTCCCCCAGGCTCAGTTGTTGCGAAATAGTAGTGTTCTGATTGATCATCGCCTCGATTTGCATCGGGCCATAAATCAGTTTCTCCTCCGGGTGTTGGTGATAGAGCATCTTGCCGTATTCGGGAAGATCATACCTGACGGCGAGAGTCGGCTGAGTCCGTAAGAAAATGCGCGGTTGCAACATTTGTACGCGGCCTGTCCGAACTGCTTGCGGTTGGAAGCGCAACGGCGGTTCTCCGGGTCCTCTGTAGCAGTTGATGCGCCACTCTGAGACAGGACTTGCGAAACCCTAGTGCTCGGATATAGGGCAGAGAGCAATCCGGGACGGTGCCCAGGCTGGAATAGCCGTCGAGAGCCACCAGTGCGAGCCACATTCGCAGGTTGCGGATTGGCAGATTCCGCACTTTCAAGTGCAGCATTTGCACCTCGGCTCCCGTCAAACCCCGCGTGCCGGGCACTGCTTCGAGAAGCCTCGGGGTTCGAACGCAGCCGGGCCGCTTCTGGACCATCTCGTGCTGGTGACTGTTGGCGCGCGTAGAGACGAAGCTCGGTGCGTATTGACAGTTTCGCCTTCTGTGGTCTGTCTGGTTTCAGGTGCGAGCAGATGCCAATGTCGACAGAAGCTCAATGGTTCAGCGACTACGATTTGTATTTGTTGGGGGAAGGCACGCACTATCACGCCTACGAGAAGATGGGGGCGCATCTCGCGGAGGTAGGCGGGCAACACGGCATTCATTTCGCCGTGTGGGCCCCCAATGCCAGGGAAGTCAGTGTAGTCGGGGACTTTAACGGATGGAGTCCGCGATCGAACTCTCTCAGGTCACGTGGGGCGACCGGGGTATGGGAGGGCTTCATACCGGATGTGGCGGCGGGCGCGCTGTACAAGTATCACATCGCATCCAAATACCGGGACTACCAAGTAGATAAGGCGGATCCGTACGCGTTTGCTGCGGAGATCCGTCCGCAAACCGCCTCCCGTGTTTGGAACCTCGGCACGTATTCGTGGGGCGACACCGAGTGGATGGCCAGCCGCGCGAAAAGAAATGGCCTGGGGTGTCCGGTCTCCATTTATGAAGTCCATCTCGGATCCTGGAGGCGGATGGCAGAGCAAGGAAACCGCTCGCTGACTTACCGGGAAATGGCTCTGCAACTTGCCGATTATATACATGATGCGGGTTATACTCATGTCGAGTTTCTCCCCGTCATGGAGCACCCGTTCGATGGTTCCTGGGGGTATGAAGTCATTGGCTATTACGCCCCCACCAGCCGGTTTGGGACTCCCGCGGATTTCATGTACCTCGTGGATTGCCTTCATCAACGCGGGATCGGAGTGATCGTCGATTGGGTTCCGGCTCATTTTCCCAAGGACGAAGCCGGACTCGGCTATTTCGACGGCACGCATTTGTACGAGCACTCGGACCCGCGCCAGGGCGAGCAGCCGGATTGGAATACGTTCGTGTTCAACTATGGGCGCTCCGAGGTCCGCGGCTTCCTGATCGCCAATGCGCTGTTTTGGTACGAGAAATACCACGTCGACGGACTGCGAGTGGATGCCGTCGCCTCGATGCTGTACCTGGATTACGGGCGTCGCAAAGAACAGTGGATCCCCAATAGGTATGGAGGCAAGGAGAACATCGACGCCCTTCAGTTTCTGCGCCAATTGAACGAACAGGTATATGCCGCATTTCCCGATGCCATGATGGTTGCCGAGGAATCCACAGCATGGCCGATGGTGTCGCGACCGACGTTTCTCGGCGGTCTCGGCTTCGACCTTAAATGGAACATGGGTTGGATGCACGACACTCTGGAATACATGTCTAGGGACCCCATCTATCGTAGGTATTATCAGAACAAGATCACCTTCAGCCTGGTCTACGCTTTCTCCGAGAATTTCGTCTTGCCCCTCTCACACGATGAAGTCGTGTACGGCAAGGGTTCGATGGTTAAGAAGATGCCCGGCGATGACTGGCAGAAGTTCGCCAACCTGCGGCTCCTTTACGGCTGCATGTGGGGCCATCCCGGGAAGAAGTTGTTGTTCATGGGCGACGACTTTGGTCAATGGGACGAATGGAATCATGATCGCAGCCTGGATTGGCAGTTGTTGGAGCACCCGCTGCATGCCGGGTTGCGCCGGTGGGTTCGCGACCTGAACACCTTTTACAGAGGGCAAGCTTCACTGTACGAAGTGGATTTCAAACCGTCCGGATTCGAGTGGGTAGACTGTAGCGACGCTGAAGGGAGTGTCATCTCCTTCCTGAGACGGGCGAAGAACCCCGACGACGCGACTCTCTTCATCTGCAATTTCACGCCGGTGCCCCGGCACAACTACCGGGTCGGGGCGCCAGCGGACGGTTATTGGACAGAGGCCCTCAATAGCGATGCTCCACTCTACGGCGGAAGCGGCCAGGGAAACAGCGGCGGTGTGGAAGCGATTCCCCTGCCTCTGCACGGAAGGCCCTACTCGCTAGAACTGACGATTCCACCCCTCGGCGTCCTGGTTCTCAGGCGGGGAGTCCCGAAATGAGCATGATAGGTTCGAGAGTGGAGACGCGCATCGCATCCGTCAAGTTTCCCGGCCGGCGCGCACAATCAGACAATCCCCTGCGCGAACCGCCATCGACGTCTCGCCGCCCGGTATTGATTGGGGAAGCGGCGGACGCCGGCGCCTATGCCGCCCGGAATTGGTGCAGCTCTTTGTGCTTGACCGCCGAAAGCGGTTCGGCAGAACCCGCATCTCAGGTGCAGCCTTTGCAACTCGGCACTGGTGACTCGCGCACGTGCTCATCGGACTCAACACTCCGAATAGCAGCCGGTTCTGTTTTGGAACGTCTCGTGCTCAGGAGCGTAGTCGGATGAAATAGGATTCGCGCGATGGAGACAGCCTCAGCAAGTCGTTGGGACCAGCCAATTAGATCGTTCTTCTGGTGCGCTTTCATGATTTTCTGCGTAGCCTCCTGCGCTAGCGGTCAACAGGCGGACCCGCTACAACAGATGCAGCAGCAACTGGAGCAACTCAAACAGCAATACGCCGACACGGCTCGTGCGTTCGAGCAACGCATCGCCCTCCTGGAGCAGCAACTCGAAAAGCAGAAGGAGGCCGACGCCAAGGCAAAAGAGGGGACAGTCTCGGCGGCGAAACTAGCCGAGGAAGCAGCCAAGAAGGCAGCCCTCCGGGAGGCAGAGGCCTGGGCGCAGTATCAGGGCCAACTGCCCGCGGAGCCGACGTACGACAACCTGCAGGAGGCAGATCAGAAAATCGCGAACCTGCAGCAAGCGGCAGCCAATTTTGAATTCCATGGATACTTTCGTTCTGGCTACGGGCTGAACAGCCTGGGTGGCCAGCAGGTTGCGTTTCAAGCTCCTGGGGCAGGTGCGAAGTTCCGGTTGGGGAATGAAGCGGAAACCTACGGGGAGTTTATTTTTGTGAACAACTGGGTGAACCCCAGCCACGCCACTGACAAAGCATGGTTTAAGACCGAAGTGATGCTGGAGGCCGACACTACAAACTCATCCACTTACGCCAGTTTCCCCGGGGGCGTCGGGAACGACAACTTCCGCCTGCGAGAAGCCTTCATCCAGGCCGGCAATGTCCTGGAGAGTCAGCCAGACGCCAAGTTCTGGGCGGGCGAAAGATACTACCGCCGCCGGCACATGGAAATTAATGACTTCTATTCGCTAGACATGAGCGGTTACGGCGCCGGCGTCGAGGATGTCAATCTCGGATTCGCCAAGATGGCCCTGGCTTACCTGGCCGGGGCGCGCCCCGACATTCTCACTGGGAACGGGACTTGGGCGAAGAGCAACCTCGACCTGCGCCTGTATGGCGTGAAGGGCCCCGGCGGGCTCTGGGGCGGTTGGTTCGATTTCGCCAATTCGAAAGGCGGCACGACACCAACGGGAACCGCCATTCCCACGGCGGATGGATACGCCTTCGACGTGCGCCAGACCCAACTCGAGTGGCACGGTGGCTTTCACTCGTTCTCCTTCGCGTACGGAACCGGAGCCGCCAGCAACTTCAGTACTTCGATAGACGATCCCACGCAGTATATCCGTAGCTCGGCACGGCTCCTAGCGACAGAGCAGGTGCTTTTTCAGCCCAACGACAAATTCACTATTATGCCAATCGCCGTCTATCAGAGGACAAAGGACGGTAATCCACAGCACCCATGGAACCAGTGGCTGTCGTTTGGCGTGCGGCCGGAAGTGTTTTTCACGAAGTACCTCTCACTGGCGATCGAGGGAGGGTTTGATCACACGAATAGTCCAGGTCAGTACGAAGGCTGGCTACGCAAATTCACGATCGCGCCGCAAATCGGAGCCGGCAGAAAGTTCGAGAGCCGGCCGGTGCTTCGCGTCTTCCTGACCTACGCAGACTGGTCGGATGGGCTGCGCGGACTGGTTGGCGGAATCCCCTATCTGAAACGAACGAGTGGCCTCACGTACGGAGTGCAGGCCGAAACGTGGTGGTAGAGATTGCTTGGCAACACTGAGGCTAGGACAATGGCAACTCGCGAAGTTACTCCCATATCCACGCTGGCGCAAAGTATTCCAGTTGTTCCAGCTCCCAATTACACCCGGCCTATGGCCATCGTCACGACCCTGTTCTTCATGTGGGGCTTTATCACCTGCCTGAACGACATCCTGGTGCCACACCTGAAGGCGCTCTTTGACCTGAGCTATTCGAAAGTGATGCTCATACAGTTCGCCTTCTTCTCCGCCTATTTCTTCTTTTCCTGGCCGTGGTCCCGCATCGTCAACTGGATCGGTTACCAGAGGACCATGGTCGCCGGCTTACTTACCATGGCTGTGGGAGCCTTTTTGTTCTTGCCCGCAGCGTCGCTGGTTTCATACCCGCTGTTCCTGACGGCACTCATGATTCTCGGTGCTGGGATTACCGGTCTTCAGGTGGCTGCCAATCCTTATGTGGTCGAACTCGGCAGTCCGAAAATGGCGTCCAGCCGCATGGACCTGACGCAGGCGTTCAACTCGCTCGGAACTACGATCGCGCCGAAGCTCGGTGGGGTGCTGATTCTGAGCGCGGTGCCACTGGCCATCGCGCAACTCCAGAAGCTCACACCCGAAGTGCGGCAACTGTATCGCTTACAGCAGGCGGCCTCGGTCAAGATGCCCTATACCGTGATCGGTATTGCCCTATTGTTGCTGGCGGTTCTGATCAATTTCTCGAAGCTACCAAGTCTCAGCCTCGCCGCGAACAACCGTGGAGCGAAGATCACGGATTCCATCTGGAAGCATCCCAGTCTGCTCTTCGCCGTAATCGGAATTTTCGCATATGTAGGCGCGGAAGTGTCCATCGGAAGCTTTCTGGTGAACTATTTCGGACTGCCCGCGATCGCGGGCCTCTCCGCGATCACGGCGGCGGGATATGTTTCGTTCTACTGGGGTGGCGCCATGATCGGACGCTTTGTCGGTTCGGCACTCGCGCGCCGCATGAATCCCAGGCGTCTGCTGACGCTGTGCGCTATCGTGGCAGCGGCGCTGGTCACTGCTTCGATGGTGCTCGGCGGCCATACGGCGATGTGGACTATTCTCGCTGTGGGGTTCTTCAACTCGATCATGTTCCCCACGATCTTCACCTTGGGAGAAGCGGAACTTGGGGCCCTGACGGGAAGTGGATCAGGCATCCTGAACATGGCCATCGTGGGCGGTGCCATCCTTCCCGTCATTCAGGGTGTAATCGCTGACCGCATTGGACTTCACCACGCGTTCATTCTCCCCGTGTTCTGCTACTTGTACATCTTGTTCTACGCTCTAAGCGGATCGGAGCCGAACAGCGAAAGATATGCGAAGGCTTAAGGCATGCTAACCGGAGCGCCGAAATGCTAATCGCTGGAGACATCGGAGGGACGAAGACCGCCTTGGCGCTCTTCTCGAGGGAAGCGGGGCCCCATTCACCGGCGGCAGAAGCGCAATTCCATAGCGCCGAATACCCCAGCCTGCAAGTGATCGTGCACGAGTTCCTCGCAAAGCTGGGCAAACCGGTCGACCGAGCCTGCTTCGCGGTCGCTGGACCTGTGATCGGCGGGCGTGTAAAGACCACCAACCTGCCCTGGATAATTGAGGAGACCGCGCTCGCTCGGACGCTGAATCTGAATCCCAATTCGGTACAACTGATCAACGATCTGGAGGCAATCGCCTGGGCTGTGCCGATCTTGCGGCCAATCGACCTGCAGACCATCAATCCAGGAGAGATCGTGCAAAATGGCGCCATCGGCGTAATTGCGCCGGGCACGGGCTTGGGAGAGGCCTTCCTGACTTGGGATGAGTCCCGTTATCATGCGCACAGCTCCGAAGGGGGGCATTCAGACTTCGCACCTACCAACGAGAGACAGATCCACCTCCTCGAATACATGCTCAAGAAGTTCGATCATGTGAGTGTCGAGCGTGTATGTTCGGGAATTGGCATTCCAAATCTCTATGAGTACCTTCGCGACGAGGAGCGAATACCGGAGAAGCCCGAAATCGAGACGCTAATTGCGGCTGCTGGCGATCCATCAGTCACGATTATCCAAGACGCCCTCGATTCCGGGAGCCCGAGCAAGTTGTGCGCGGCGACCATTGATATGTTCGTTTCGATTCTCGCTAGCGAGGCCGCCAACCTTGCCGTGAAGGTCTTGGCAACTGGCGGCGTTTACCTCGCCGGCGGCGTCACTGTGCACATGCTGGCCGCTCTTCAGAGTCCCGCCTTTATGCAGTCCTTCAAACGTAAAGGGCGATTTGCCGAACTGATGGCGCGGATCCCGATTCACGTCGTCCTCAGTCTGCCCGGATTGACGGGGGCGGCAGCCTGCGGTATGGAGAAGGCGAAGGGACCGAAAGGACCACAAGAATGAACGAACGCGCAGACGCAATCGCCAGGCAACCGGCGACGCAGCGGGCCTGGAAGGGTCTCGCCGCTCACTATAAGAAGATCCGGGAAGTACACCTGCGGCTTCTCTTCGCGGACGACCCAAAGCGTGGCGAACACCTGAGTGCAGAGGCCGTGGGCCTCTACTTCGACTACTCGAAGAATCGCATCATCGATGAGACGCTCGAGCTGCTGTTCCAGCTTGCTCGCGACTCTCACTTGCAACAGCGAATCGACGCGATGTTTCGAGGCGACAAGATCAACGTCACAGAAAAGCGCCCGGTCTTGCATACGGCGCTACGCGCTCCGCGAGACGCATCCATCTATGTAGATGGCGAGAACGTCGTGCCCAAGGTGCACGCCGTGCTCGATCATATGGCTGATTTCTCCAGCCGACTGCGGAGTGGAGAATGGAAGGGGCACACGGGCAAGCGCATTCGAAACGTGGTGAACGTCGGTATTGGAGGCTCGGATCTCGGCCCGGTGATGGCGTATGAAGCCCTGAAGTTTTACTCCGATAGGACAATGACGTTTCGATTCGTGTCGAACGTTGACGGCACCGACTTCGTGGAGGCTACCGGGGATCTCGACCCATCGGAAACTCTCTTTATTATCTCGTCGAAAACATTCACAACTCTCGAGACGATGACGAACGCCCATACGGCTCGCGCCTGGTGTCTGGCCGGCTTAGGGGGCGACGAAACTGCGGTCGCGAAGCATTTCGCGGCGGTTTCAACCAACGAGGCGGGGGTAACGAAGTTCGGTATCGATGGCGCCAACATGTTCCAGTTCTGGGACTGGGTTGGCGGCCGCTACTCCATGTCCTCTGCGATCGGCCTCTCCACCATGGTCGCCATCGGGCCGGACAACTTCCGTGCCATGTTGGACGGACTCCACCAGATGGACGAGCATTTCCGCACCGCTCCCATGGAGCGCAATTTGCCAGTGCTGATGGGTCTTCTAGCCGTCTGGTACGACGACTTCTTTGGCGCCCGAACCGCGGCGGTCCTGCCGTACGACCAATACCTGAAACGTTTCCCGGCCTACCTCCAGCAATTGACCATGGAGAGCAATGGCAAGCATGTCATGCTCAACGGAAAGAAAGTGACCCATCAGACCGGGCAAATCTATTGGGGCGAACCAGGGACCAATGGCCAACACTCGTTCTACCAATTGATTCACCAGGGCACCCGGCTCATCCCGTGTGACTTCATCGCGTTCACGCAGGCCCTGAATCCAGTTGGCCGGCATCACGACATACTAATCGCCAACGTGTGCGCGCAAGCCGAGGCGTTGGCATTTGGCAAGACACGTGAACAAGTGGAGGCTGAAGGCACGCCCAAATGGCTTGTGCCTCATCGCGTGTTCGATGGAAATCGTCCGTCAAGCACGATCCTGGCTGAGCGTCTCACGCCGGAGACCCTAGGCAAGTTGGTCGCGCTCTACGAACACTCCGTGTTTACACAGGGCGCGATCTGGAACATAGATTCGTTCGACCAATGGGGTGTCGAACTGGGAAAGGTCCTGGCTCAGCGAATCATTCCAGAACTCGAGAGCGCCACGGAGCTGGATCTCTCGCATGACAGCTCAACGAACAACCTGATTCGTTTCTACCGAAAAGGCAAGCGTACCGCATAGGGGCTTGCGCCATTGAGCGTCTGGTGCCTATCCCTGTTCGAGCACCGGCGATGATCGCCGTCTTGATCTTGAAGTGGTCCTGACCTTTTGGCGCTTGCGTTATTAGCCAGGTTCGCGGTGAGTCTCTCAGCAGCCGTCGCGGGCCCCCATCTGTTTGGGCTGAGGCTGGACCAGACGGTGCTTCTGGCAGTTGGCCTATTCGCGGTGGAAGACAAGCGTGATCGGCCTGTGCTCCGGCCTCGCGACGCTGACCATCATGGTGCCATCCGCGGCAAGGGTGTAGCTTTCTAGGGTAGTCTCGCCGGATTGCGTGCTCGTCACCTTCAGGACATCGTGATCCCATCTGGTCTTGCTCTTGAGGTCTTTGCCGGTATGAATCGTGGCATTGTTCTCGGCGTCAGTGATGTCGCGGTAGAAATAGGTCTCGGCGGCGCCTGCGTAAACGAACCGGCGAGAGACGATGATAATGCCCTGGCGATCGGCGATCGTCACCGTGCCCGTTTGGACGACGGACTGGCCGGCGAAATCGCTCGTGGCGGGAACGAGCGTCCAGGTGCCGTTCAGGGCGCTGTGGTCGCGCGCGAAGGCGCAGAGCGCGAAGAGCAGGGCCGTCAGGACGGCTTGGACAAGCTTAGTGGTTGGATCTGGCTTCATAAGTCTCCATTCAGTTTTCAAATTCTGACCTTCCAACGCCACTCTCCGATTCCGGGAGAAATGTTTCGGGCGGCCGGATCGCAAGTCGCTCATCCCCGCGAGTCGGCCGCCTGGGACCGGAAATGCAGGATCTGCCGTGGCGGATGCAAAGTCCGCACCTGCACGCTGCTTGCCAGGGCGATGCGGTTGAATCCCGATAGTCAGCATTCCAGAACCGGGGCGGCAGGACTACGTCATTTAACCGATTGCCGCGCGGGCTACCAGACAAACAGGCGGGCACCACCGCCAGGTTGGCTGATGCGCCCGGTCTGGGGGGACCCTTCAATTATGGGAGTCATGTTCAGGCTAACCGCACCTCCATTCCCGGGCACGCTGCCGATCAGCTTTTCAAGTTCGACTGCAGCGTGGCGATTCATGATCCCAGCCGCGCGTTCCACAGCTTCATTCGATCCTGTCGCGAACACCAGGACGCCTCCCCGGCGCACTCCCTGCACATAGGCATTCGCCTCCCGACCGCTTGCCCCCATTGCGGTGAGTTCCCTGTTCAAACCCACCTCGAAGTCGGTGCGTGGAGTTCCCGCGGCCCCATCGCCAGACATGCCCCGCGGCTCTCCGAGAACGCGGATCTCGTTCCGGGGGAACTCACTCGCATCGAGATCGTGGACGACCTGCTCCGCCACGCTCGGATGCTCAAACAATCCAACCGCCGTCTTCGACATATTACACCTCTCGCAAAAATGCGCGTGCACCGAAACTTATCGGAGTTCCGCACTCTCTACCGAGCACGAGAAGGGCCGCGCGTCCAATCGCTGAGACATTCCGGCCCGGATCAGCCCGCCCTCCACTCAAACGGCGGACAGCCGTACTGCGGGGTACGGTGGCCACCGCAGGCTGGCTACGGCAGAACGGCATACCGCCATCTGGCGCTGCGTGGTCATAGAGACGTGTCCCGCTCTGGAGTCAACGAGATGAAACACTGCCGTCTCTGGAAAGCCGCGTCTCTCGAAGAGACGGAACATGCAGAATCTGCTTGCTCCCGTGCAGACCCAGCATCCAACGGCCCGGCAGAAGGGCGGCCTCAAGCGGTTACTGCGAGCGCCAGAAGGAAGTTCTCCATCCAAACGAGATTGGCCTCCGTCGTGCATATGATTGGGAGCCCTAATCGCGCTTCACGGGAGGCAAGACTATGCACCAGGCACATTGGAAAGCCGCCGAGATGCACGAACTCGCGGCACGGGCCCACCGCACCGCTGCCGAACATAACGAGAGAGGCGATTGTCCAGCGGCAGAGTGGCATTCGGCAAGAGCACGAGAGTATTCCGATCACGCTTACAAACTCGCCCAGCAGGCCCACAACAAGTCCGGGGAAATAGAGAGTCTATGAATGTCAAAGCGCTATAACAACGGATCACATTACGAGAATCATCAACGAGCCGCCGAGTTGCACGAGATTGCGGCTCATGCTCATCGCACTGCCGCGGATGCGCACGAAAAGCAAGATCACGAAACCGGCCAGGAGCACTCCCGGCAAGCCCTTGAGCACTCCCGGCAGGCTTACGAGCACACCAGGAAGGGGCTCCGGGACGCCGTAACTCAACATGGGGTTGCTGCCTTCGGACATCGTGAACTCTCCGAATTGGCCTATTCGCTGTGGCAAGTCCGGGGCAGTCCGCACGGATCGCCGGAGGTGGACTGGTTCCAGGCCGCGAGCCAACTGCGAATCCGATCGAGTTCCCTTCCGGTGGTGAATGGAAGTTGAAAGGATCAAGATGATGCGACGCTCGTATCTGCCATCCTTCCCTATGGGGGCCGCTGTCTGTGCCGCACTGCTGACTTTGGCTGAGGGCGGCCGTCTGCCTGCACAGCAGCCTCCGCAGCCTCCCCCTCCCAGTCAGGCGCTGGCATCCAATCAGCTCGACGATCTGGTCGCGCCAATTGCGCTCTACCCCGATCCATTACTGAGCCAGATCCTGGTAGCGTCGACCTATCCGCTCGAACTCGTCCAGGCCTTTCAGTGGCTCGCGAGAAATCCGGGCCTCGCGGGTGCCGGACTTACGCAGGCCGCACAGCAGCAAAACTGGGACCCGAGCATCCAGGCCCTGGTAGTTTTTCCTGACCTCGTAAAACGGTTGAATCAGGACATCACCTGGACAACCGATCTTGGAAACTCATTTCTGAGTCAACAAGCTGAAGTGATGGACGCGGTACAGCGAATGCGGCTCAAGGCCCGGCAGGCGGGCAAGTTGTCCTCGACGAGCCAGGAGACTGTGACCACCACCAGCGACACCGGGCAGCCGGTCATCCAGATCGAGCCCAGTAATCCGGAGGTGATCTACCTGCCAAACTACGATCCCGCTTACGTTTGGGGGCCGTCGATGTACTATCCATATGCGAGTTGGTTTTACCCTCCGGGCTACTACGGCTTCGGTCTCGGGATTCAGATGGGCTTCTATTTTGGCGGTGGTTGGGGCGGATGGGGCGGATGGGGCTGGCATCCGGGTTGGGGCGGCCATAACATTATTGTCAATAACAGCTTCGTTCATCGGTACAATTTCAATTCGAGAGGCAGCGCCAGCCTGAGTGGAACCAGCGCATGGGCACACGATGCCTCCCATCGTGAAGGCGTGCCGTATTCAAACGCCGCCGTGGCCAACCGTTACCGGGCCGCAGCGCGGCAGAATCTGCAAACACGCGGCGCCGCCGGACCAGGGCAGACTCCAAGCTCCAGGACGCAAACCGGTACCGAGCGGATAGGGAACCGGAGCGTTCCAAAGAGTGCGCCGGCCGCGAGCCGCAACGTGTTCGGCGGCGTTCGAGATGGCGGCTCGGCACGGCAGCACAGCGATCACGGATATTCGAGCCTCGGACCCTCCCGCAGCAGCGGTGGAGCTTCCCCGAGCCGAGGTGGTGGCGGCGGCGGTCACGGCGGCGGACGCCGTTAGTAGGAAGGAAACCATGACAAATACGAATTCTGAAAGACACCTAGGGCGGCAGGCCGCAAGGCTCCTGGGCGCTAGCGTATTGCTAGGCACAGTCCTACTGGCAGCCACGATGAAGGATGGCCAACGAACGTTTGCCACCCCCCAGGAGGCAATCGAGGCCACCATCGATGCAGCCGGCCACAATGACACGGCCGCACTCCTCCTGCTCTTCGGGCCCGCGGGTAAGGACATCGTCGACTCCGGCGATCCTGCCCAAGACAAGGACCTTCGCACCGAGTTTGCGCGTTCCGCTCACGAAAAGCTCCAGGTCGACATAGACCCAGTTACGCCCGACAGGGTGACCTTCACGGTGGGAACCGGGGAGTGGCCATTTCCGGTATCCGTGATTCGCAAGGACGGGAGATGGCAATTGGATCCCGAAAGCGGACGGATCGAGATCCTGGCGCGCAGGATTGGCAGGAACGAATTGAACGCCATGGAGGTCTGCCGCGGCTATGCGGAGGCGCAGATGGAGTATGCCGAGGGGCCGCACGATGGAGACCGCGTCCTGAGATATGCGCAGAAGATCGTCAGCACGCCCGGCAAGGAGGATGGGCTGTATTCGGAAACTGCCTCCGATGGGCTGGTTTCGCGGGCTTTCGCAATGGCCGAAGCCGCGAATTCCACTGGCGCGGACAAGAGGGCGGAGCCATACCACGGATACTATTTCCGGGTGCTGAAATCTCAAGGTCCCGATACCGCCGGGGGCTCCTTTGACTATGTGGTGAACGGAAAGATGATTGGCGGATTCGCGCTAGTTGCTTGGCCCGCTGAGTACGGCGTGTCCGGAATCCTGACTTTGATCATCAATCACGACGGAGTGGTTTACGAAAAGGATCTGGGAGCCGGAACGGCTCTGCATGCCCGCCAGATGACCGGGTTCAACACCGACAAATCCTGGAAGCGAGTGACTCTTGAGTAGCCGCCGCACTTTCGCCAACATCGAACCCCAATGTCTCTCGAAATCACGGGCCGGGTGCACGAGGGAATCGAGATTCTGAATCTGAAGGGACGCCTGACATTCGGTCAGGAGGACCTGGATTTTCGAAGCGAACTCGACCGGCTGGTTAAGACTGGGGAGCTTCGTGTGGCGTTGAATCTCGCCGATCTCCGAATACTCGACACGACTGGTCTGGGCACTCTTCTCTTTGCTCTGGCGAAGTTGCGAAAGGCAGGTGGATCTCTGGCACTGTTTAACATCAAACCGTCACATATCGAACTGTTGACGGCAACTAACTTGGAATCCGCATTCGAGGTGTTTCACGACCAGCAGGGCGCGATTGACAGCTTTTTCCCGGACCGCCAAATTGAGCGCTACGACATACTACAATTCGTCGAGTCCATGAAGGCAAGGATGAAGCCGGCTGAAAGCCAGCATCAAAACTTATGAGTTCTCCAATTCTCTTTACTCCAATTCGTTTGGGAGCCATTGAGGCTCCAAACCGCATGGTGATGGCTCCCCTTACGCGGATGCGCGCTGGCGCAGACCGCATACCTACGGCGTTGATGGCCGAGTACTATGTGCAGCGAGCAACAGCCGGGCTCATGGTCTCGGAGGCAACCGCAGTTTCCCGGCAAGCTACGGGCTGTCCCAATACGCCCGCCATCTATACTGGCGAACAAGTGGACGGCTGGAGGCGGGTTACTACCGCCGTGCACGATGCCAGCGGCCGCATTTTCCTTCAGCTCTGGCACATGGGCCGGATCTCGCACCCGAGCTTCCAAGCGGGCAGCGAATTGCCGGTCGCTCCCAGCGCCATCGCGCCCCGGTCGGGCCAGGTCCTCACGGAGACCGGAATGCAGCCCTACGTCACGCCTCGCGCTTTGAGAACGGAGGAAATGGCGGGGATCGTGGCGCAGTATACCGTCGCCGCCCAATGCGCTAAGACCGCCGGCTTCGATGGCGTGGAGATTCATAATGCCAACGGCTATCTGCTGGATCAGTTCCTCCGCGATGGCACGAACCGCCGCGCCGATGATTATGGCGGCTCCGTGGCTAATCGCGCCCGGCTAACGCTGGAGGTGACTGAAGCCGTCACCAAAGTGTGGAGTTCTGACCGCGTAGGCATTCGCTTCTCACCGGGTGGCGTCTTCAACGATATGCACGATTCGAATCCGCTGGAGACGTTCATTTACGTGCTACGCGAATTGAATCGGTTCCGCCTGGCCTACGCCCACGTCATTGTGTCCTCAGAAGACGATTTGCGGCACGGCGCGGCGCCTGTACCACTTGCGGCATTGCGGCAGGCGTTCCGTGGACCGTTGATCGCCGCTAACGGTTTCAACTTGCAAACCGCAACGCGCATCGTGACGGATGGCCTCGCCGATGCGGTAGCTTTCGGGCGGCTCTTCCTTGCCAATCCAGACCTCCCGGAGCGCTTTCGCTTGAACGCGCCGCTCAACACGCCGGACGAATCGACCTTCTATGGCGGAGCCGAAAAGGGCTACACCGATTACCCGGCCCTTGTTCCCCAACTGGCAACTTCCGCATCTTAGTTGCACCCATTGCATCTCGGCCCCTTTATTCCCGGTAACACAAGCCGGCTCAGTGGCCTCAGCCATCAAATAGGCGGTGTTCAATTGTGGACCGTATCGTGCAAGGAACCCTACTCGGCTCCGAGAGAACGAAATCTGCCAGTGAGTCTCTCGCCGGGGCCGCCTGATCGGGACTCCTGCGCCGGGTCCACCGCGTTTGTGGGCGACGACTTGCCGCGCAAATGCGGCATTGCGGCGTTCACGTCCAAAAGAGGCATTCTTTGAATCGCAAAATTCCGGTTCTGATCTCTCTTCTCAGCGTGGCACTATCGTGCACCTCCCGAAGAGACGGCACACCGGCCCCTGAGGCGGTCGTCACTGTACGAATTAGCAACGTCCATCGAATTCACACTGCCCAAACGGTCCCTGTCAGCGGGTCCGTGGTCTCCTGGAAGGACCCTTCGAATTTGGCCTTCGCCGTTTCGGGCAAAGTGGTCGAGGCCGGTCCCAGGGAGGGCGACCAGGTACAGTTCGGCCAGGTGCTGGCCAGAATCGACCCGGTGGATTATGCGCTGGCGGTGGAAGCCGCCGAAGCCCAGGTTGCGGCCGCGCGAGCGGTGCTCGACAAGGCCGACTCCCCTGCGCGCCCCGAGGTCCTCGAACAGGCGCGGATTGCCTTCGAACGGGCGCAGGACGAATACCGCCGCATGAAGGAACTGTTCGATTCCAAGAGCCTCGCCCCCAACGATTTTCACAAATTCGAAGCCGCTTATCGGGTGGCCGGACAGCAGTACGCGGAGGCGCAGGCGGGCGCGCAGAAGGAAGATCGCGCGCAGGCCCGGGCCGTCTACAATCAAGCGGTCGCCGCCGGCTGCCTTGCCAGCAAACACCTCGAAGACACAACCCTGCGTTCGCCGTTGAGCGGCTTTGTCTCCAGCCGGTCTCTTCAGGTTGGTGAGATGGCCTCGCCTGGACGTCCGGTTTTCCAGATCGTCGAACTTGACCCGGTGGAAATCACGGTGGGCGTGCCGGAAACCGACATCCACCTGGTGCGGCTTGGACAGACCGCCGCTGTCCAAGTCCCGGCCGCGCCTGGCGAGGTTTTCGAAGGTGCCGTCAGGCTAATCAATGTTGCCGCAGATCCCACCACGCGCACTTACATGGTTCGCATCCGCGTTCCCAACCGCAAGCATACCCTTCGCGTGGGCATGATCGCGGAAGCGCAGATTCGCAGCGAGAGCATGCTCGACGCCATGACCGTGCCTGGGGAATCGGTGGTGCACGATCCGCAAGGCGCCACTGTGGTGTTTGTCTACTTTCCGGAGCAGAAACGCGTGTACTCGAAGCGTGTGGAAATAGGCACCGTTTACGGCAGGGAGATTCAGATCAGGAGCGGCCTGGCGGGCGATGAGTCCGTTGTTTGTGCCGGCCAGGACCGGCTTCGCGATGGCGTTGCCGTGGCGACCGCACCGGAGGCGAAGTAGACCCATGAACCCCATCAAAGCCTCGTTGCGCTATCCGCTCGTCTCCTTCATTCTGGCAGCCATGGCGGTGGCTGTTGGTATCCATTCGTTTCTGACCATGCCGCGAACCGAAGACCCCAGCATCACCATTCGCCAGGGCCTAGTGCTGGCGGCGTATCCCGGCGCAACCTCCGAGCAGGTGGAACAGCAGGTCACCAGGAAGATCGAAGAGCACATCTTCAAGTTCCCGGAAGTGCTCAAGCGGAAAACCTACTCCACCAGCCGGCCGGGACTAGTAACTGTCAAAGTCGAATTGGTGGACAGCGTCAAGAATGCCGAACAGTTCTGGGCCAAGTTGCGTCTTGAGATGATTGAGACCGCCACCACCGAACTGCCGGCTGGCGTCCGCGGTCCTATCGTCAACTCCGATTTCGGCGACACCGTCGCCATGCTGCTCGCCATTCATGGCCGGTGCTACGGCTACCGCGAACTGCGCGATTATGTAGACCGCATTCAGGATGAGCTGCGGGGCATCGCCAATGTGGGGAAGTTGGCCACCTACGGCGAGCAGAGCGAACAGATCTGGATCACCAGCAGCCTGGAGCGGATGTCGCAGTACCTCACCGACCCGCTCCGCATCATGCAGGCGTTGCAGCAGCGCAACATCATTCTGAGCGCCGGCAACCTGGAAGCCGGCCGGGAGAAAATCCCCCTCCGCGCCACCGGCCTCTTCACCACCGAAGACCAGATCGGAAGCCTGCTGGTGGATGTTTCACCCACCGGACAGCCGGTCTATATCCGCGATTTCGCCAAGGTGGAGCGCCGTTATCAGGACCCGTCTTTCGTGACCCGCTACGACGGCCATCCCAGCGTCCTGTTGTCCGTCGAGATGCAGAAGGGCAACAACATCGTGCAGTTGGGCGATCAGCTTGGCGCCGTGTTTAGCCGTCTGACCGCGATACTGCCGCCTGACCTCCACGTGGATCTGATCGCCAATCAGCCCGCCGTCGTCAAGACGCGTATCGCGGAGCTGAGCCGCGAATTCTTGTTAGCGATAGGCGCGGTAATCCTGGTCACTCTCGTCCTGCTGCCGTTCCGCGTCGCGGTGATCGCGGCGGTCGCCATTCCGGTTACCGTAATGACGTCGCTGGGTGTGCTGGACACCATCGGCATCCAGTTGAACCAGGTTTCGATCGCCGCGCTCATCATGGTGCTGGGCATCGTGGTGGATGACGCCATCGTCATTGCGGATAACTATGTCGACTGCCTGGACCGCGGCATACCAAGGCCTGACGCCGCCTGGCAATGCGTGCATGAAGTTCTGGTTCCGGTGCTCACCGCTACCCTGACGATCATCGCGTCGTTCCTTCCGTTGTTGATCCTCACTGGCTCGGTCGGCGAATTCATCAGGGCCCTCCCCATCACCGTCGCGGTGGCGCTATCGGTGTCCTTCGTGGTGGCCACGTTGCTCACTCCGCTTCTGTGCCGTTTCTTCATTCGCCAGGGGCTGCACGCCAACCAGGCGGGCAAGCAAGCCGCCCCTAGGAAGACCAGCATGCTCGACCGGCTGCAATCCGCCTATAACTGGCTGATCGTGTTCTTCATGCACCGTAAGCCGCTGGCGGTAATCGTGGGCATCGCGGCGATGGCCGCCGGTGTTCTGATGCTCACAATCGTTCCGCAGCAGTTCTTCCCCTCGGCCGAACGGAACCAGTTCGTTGTCGACGTATGGATGCCGAGAATCGCGCGCATCGAAGCCACCGCGGAAACCATGAGCCGCATCGAGGCGGCGCTGAGCCGCCGTGCCGAAGTCGCGCACTACGCGGCCTTCGTGGGTCAGAGCGCTCCCCGTTTCTACTACAACGTGAGCCCGCAGGATCCCGACCCCGCCTACGGCCAGTTCATCGTCAACACCAAGGAAGAGAAGGCGACTCCCGCACTGGTGGCGGAGCTTCGCCGGAGCCTTGCCGCAGTAGCGCCCGAAGCACTGGTCATTGTGAAAGAGTTGCAGCAGGGCATGACGCTGGAAGCTCCCGTCGAGGTGCGTGTTTCCGGAAGCGAAATCGCCGAACTCCAGCAGATTGGAACGCAGGTGGAGGAAACACTACGCCGCGTCCCTTACGCCCAGTTGATTCACAACGACTATTTCGGCGACTCCTACATGGTGGATGTCGACATCAACACCGAAGTGTCCAATCGGCTGGGATTGACCAATGCTTCGGTCTCCAGCCTACTCGCCGGGGCGTTCAGCGGGTCTCCGGTCAGCACATTTTGGGAGGGCAACCGCGCCGTCACCATCCTGCTCCGCCTTGATGCGGAGCGCCGCGATTCGTTCGACGATGTTCGCAACGTTTACGTTCCCTCCGCGATCACCCACGCCAGTGTTCCCCTGCGCTCCATCGCCGGACTTGCGCCGCAGTGGCAAACCAGCCGTATCGTGCGCCGCAATGGCGTCCGCACTCTCACGGTGGGCGCATTTCCCAAGGAAGGGCACTACGCCTCGGAGCTTCAAAACGCCATTGCGCCGCAAATCAAAGCCCTTGCGCTTCCCGGCGGCTACAGTTTTGAGTATGGCGGGGAAGTCACCAACAGCAAGGAAACCTTGCCCATGATGACCGAAGCGCTGGCTATCAGCTTGGCCGCCATCTTCTTGGTCCTGCTGATGCAGTTTCGCAATCTCTCCGAACCGCTTCTGGTCATGTGTTCCATTCCGCTGGCGCTGTTCGGCGCCATGCTGGGTCTGCTGATTACCAGGAATCCGTTTGGCTTCACGGCGTTCACCGGCATGATCGCGTTGTGCGGAATCGTCGTGCGGAATGGCATCATCCTGGTGGACTACATAGACGAAAAGCTGCGCGAGGGGCACCCGCTGGAAACCGCGGTCATCGAAGCTGGCGAGCGCAGGCTGCGGCCGATCTTCCTCACTACCATGGCGGCTGCAATGGGAGTGGCGCCCATGATTATCTCCGGATCGAGCCTGTGGAGCCCGCTGGCGAGCGTGATCGCCGTAGGTCTGATTTCTTCGATGTTCTTCACCCTGCTCGTGATTCCGGTGCTGTTCGTCCTGGTGAAATCGCACGCGCGCAAGCCAGTGGGCGCCGCCGCGGTGGCTGTTCTGCTTGCGCTCACCTTCACTTCGGCGCCTGCCCATGCCACTACCAGGAAGCTGACCTTGGCTGAGGCCGTGAACCTGGCATTGCAGCAGAACTCGGCCCTCAAGATTGCGCGGGCGCGGGTGCGCGAAAACCAGCAAAAAGAGGTGACCGCGCGCGCCGATTATTTTCCGCAATTGTCGAACGCCACCGATTTGTTGGGCCTGTCGGATAGACAGCTCGTAACCATCCCGGCCGGCAGCCTCGGCGTAATCCCCGGTCTGGGCGGCTTCCCTCCCCAGAACGTTGCGCTTGACCAGGGGTCCAGCACGGTGCTCCTCACCAACACCACACTGAGCCAGCCTTTGACGCAGTTGTTCAAGATCCGCGCCGCCAACAACGTAGCCTCGGCCGAGCGGCGCGTCACCGAGGCGGACCTGAAGAATGACGAAGCTGAGGTAATTCTCGGGGTGCATCAGCTCTACTATGGCTTGCTGGCGGCCCGCAAGCAGGTGGACTCCGCCAAGGCGGAAATCTCTGCGAACGAGCAGACACTGAAGGAGGCCCGCGACGCGGTGGAAGCGGGCAATGTGCTGGAAGTAGCCGTGATCGGCGCCCATGCCGCTCTATTGCACAGCACGCAGGCGCTGCTGGCTGCAGAGAATCAGGCCTCGGATCTTACCGAGGAGATGGACAACGCTCTCGGCCTGCCCCTGGATATGGAACTGGAGCTGTCCGGCGTGGATTTCTCATCGAGCGGCAAACTTCCCCGTCAACAGTACCTCGATACGGCCCTTGCACAGAACCCGGAAGTGCAGGCTGCCAAGGAAACGGTGGCCAAAGCCCGCAGCGGCTTGCGTGCCGCGTTCGACGAGTACATCCCCGACATCGGCGCATTCGCCCGTCACACCTATCAGAGCGGGGTACCCTTTGTGGCTCACAGTTTCGGCACGTTTGGATTCCAGATGACGTGGAATATCTTCGATTGGGGGAAGCGCAAGGGTGTTGTGGGACAGCGCGACGCACTCCTCACACAGGCGCAAGAGAACCTGTGCCGCATCACGGACCGCGTTTCGGTGGAAGTGGACAAGGCGTACAGGAAATTGGAGCGAACCGAACTCATGATATCCGTGGCGGCCGAGGCTCTGGCCCTTCAAAGGGAAAGCGAGCGGCTTCAGAACAACCAATTCAAGGCGGGCGTCATTTCGGAAGCCAAGAGTGCGACGGCCGCCGCCGCAACGAGCAAGGCTGAACTCGACGATCTGCAGTCCCGGTTGGCCCACGAGTTGGCCCTGGCCGAGATGGACCGCCTAACAGGCATTCGATAGCGCTGAACCCACACCCGCGAGAATGATCCTTTGCTGCTGTTCAACAGTGGGCATTGTTGGCGCAGTCGCAAGCCCCCGCTGCCATGGCCTCCCCGCGCAGTACCGCGATCCGGTTCTGTAGCGTTCGCAGGCTAATCCCCAGCATCTCAGCGGCCAGCTTCCGATTGCCGCGCACGTGGTCAAGCGTGAGCTTGATGTAACTCTCCTCGACTTGCATGAGTGATAGGCCAGGCTGGAGCATTCGACTGCCCTCGTGGCCGGATGCTGCTCGGCCGTAGGGGCCAGGACTTAGGTCGAGCGTGGGGCTAGCAAGATTCGTGCGCCGGATCAAACCCTCGCCTGCCACGATGGCGGCCCGCTCCAGAACGTTGCGCAATTCCCGCACATTTCCTGGCCAGTCATACCGATACAGAAGCCCCAGAACTTCGGGATCGACTCCCGCAACCCGCGTGCCGTGCTTCTTGTTCAGATTCTGCAGCATGACATCGGCAATCAGCGGAATATCTTCCTTCCGATCACGCAGCGGCGGCATTACGATCTGGAACACGCTCAACCGATAGTAAAGTTCCTCTCTCAAATGCGATCCGATTTCCTGACTGGTCGCGGCAACTACCCGAACGTCCACTGCGACTTCGTGTTTACCGCCAAGCCGCCGCACCCGCAAATCCTCGAGAACGCGCAGCAGCTTTGGTTGCGTCGACTGCGGCATCTCGCCAATCTCGTCCAGAAATAGAGTGCCCCCGTGCGCCTGTTCAAAGCAGCCAGCCGAGCGTTCCATGGCTCCCGTGAAAGCGCCCTTCTCGTGGCCGAATAGTTCGCTCTCAATCAGAGTCTCGGGTAAGGCGGCTGCATTGATGGCTACGAAAGGGCCATCGCTGCGGGGGCTGCATTTATGGATTTCCCGGGCAACCAGCTCCTTTCCGGTGCCGCTCTCTCCGCGGATCAGTACCGGCGCCGATGTTGGCGCGACCTGTCTGATTAGCGAGAAGGTCTGCAGCATCGCTGGCGAAGCTCCTACCAGGTTCCCGAGTGCGCCGCGAAGACTCAGATCGTGAGTGAGTCCGTCAGCCTTCTGCAGACTTCTTTTGTGGCGAATCGCGCGATCCAAAAGGACTTTGAAGGCACGCGGCTCCACGGGCTTTTCCAGAAACCAGAATGCCTTAAGGTCGTGGACGGCGGAAAGCGCCTTGTCCATACTGCCGAAGCCGGTGAGCGCGATCGCCGGCGTGAGATCGCCGCGTTCCTTCAAGTGCCGGAGCAGTTCAAAACCGTCCATGCGCGGCATAACCAAATCCGCGACGATGACGTCTGCGTGGAAGGCTGTGAGCCGTTCCAGTGCTTCCAGCCCGTCGGCCGCTACCTGAGTGTCAAAGTCACAACCGGAGAGCATGGCCTCCAGGGCGCTTCGCTGCCGCTCGTCGTCATCGACGATGAGGACCCGGCCCGAAAGTGCAGATTGTCGGGGCATGACGAAGCCTACGAGGTCTTCCTGGAATGCATCAACACGGAGGGATGAGGCCAATTCGAGCACCCCCTGGAGGCGTCAACGATTCTCTCGACCAAGGCCGGACCTAAATCCTCCAACAATTCGACGCATGTTCTCGTACCCTCCGAGGTGCGCAGGCGAGGGAGCGCAGTCAGGAGAACGGGATTTGCAAACGCTTCGGCTGCCTTCTCCGCGGCAATGATCGAAACACTTGCGTAGCCGAAGATACCATCGGAATTCCACGAACCCATTTTCCGCCCAACCGGCCCAAACCGTGTTTCGAAACGCTTCAGTTCGTCGCCGGTCAGGAGAATCGATTCCATTTCATTCTTTCCCAGAGAACTATGTTCCGGTTAGCGCCAGATACCCGGTTCCTCTTGCAGATTTCCTCTGTGTGGTGCGGCTGTCATAGAGGCCGTGACGATCCTGCCAATGTTGGTAGGCGATACTGACAATTCGGATTACTTCGTCCGCCTCATACGGCTTCGCCAGCACGTCCCACGCCCCCAGATTTAGTACTTCCGCCCACAACCGCTCATCTGCCAGCCGGGAGGTCACGATCAAGAGAGGGGGATCGGGAAGAACCGAAATGCGATCCAACATCTCCCCCCACGTACCCGACAGGACATCACAATCCCAAAGTGCGATCGGAATTGGCATTTCCCCCAACACGGAAATGGCCGAATCGACGGTGGTGCTCCCGATCACGGTCCAATGGGGTTTGAGGATGTGCTCCAGGGAAGCGCAGTCTTCATATTTTGGGCTGACAGATAGAAGAGTATTGGACCCAGTCTCGACCGCGGGCGGCTTTCTGATGCCGTCCCATCCTTTGGTTTGCACCCGGCTATCTGCCACGTTCCCTCCAAACAGGATCACAAACCCCGCGTGAAGCGGGGGCATCCGGAAGAACTGAAGCAAACGTGGCTAGCAGTTGACGGCATGTAGCGGCACTCCCGAACACCTTGCCCGCGAGCCTCAAACCGGCAGCACCGCAGGAGCAGACACAGCAGTGCCTCGGAGATCGGTGATCCAGCGATCCGCAAGGCACTGCCCCCGCCTCCGATTCGAACTCAGTTGGTATCTTGGCTTCTTGATGGTAGAACTCCGGTGGGGCAAATGGAACTAGGGCGTTGCCTAGTAAAATTGTCACAACACCACTACAGGGAAACTACAGGGAGACCCTTACCCGCTCTGCTCCGGTATGAGAGAATAGGGTCGCACGCCCCACCGGACGGCGGTCTTGCACTACTGGGTTCGCTTCTCTGGGGAGGAAGACTATGGCTCGCAAGAGTCCGGCGAATCCCGGAAAGAACACTCGGCCACAGGCGAAGAATGCATCCAGGAGTGCGCCTCGGCGGAAGCCTGGCCGGAAGGTCGAACCGGACGCCACCGCCCGACCGATTGAGCCATCCATCCCCGAAAAGCCTCACCCAATCGTCGGCGTGGGGGCGTCGGCGGGGGGGTTCGAGGCCTTCCGGGAACTCCTCAAGGCCATGCCTTCGGATACGAGCCTGGCGTTGGTGCTGGTGCAGCATCTCGACCCGGGACATGAGAGCCTGCTGGCCAAGTTGCTGTCCAAGGCCACCCCGATGCCCGTCGTGGAGGTGGAAGAGGGCATGACGGTGGAACCGAACCATGTCTACGTCATCCCCCCGAACAAGACCATGGGGATCGCGAACGGGACCCTCCATCTCATGGCCCGCGGGGAGCCGATGGCGAAGCACCTGCCCATCGATTACTTTCTCACTTCGCTGGCCGCAGACCGGCGTAATCGGGCGATCGGCGTGATTCTCTCCGGAACCGCCTCCGACGGAACCATGGGGCTGAAGGCCATCAAGAGCGAAGGGGGCATCACCTTCGCCCAGGACACCAAAAGCGCGAAGTATGACGGAATGCCGCGCAGCGCCATCGCCGCCGGGTGTGTGGACTTCGTCCTGCCGCCGGAGGGCATCGCGAGCGAACTCGCGCGCCTCGGCCGGCATCCCTACCTGGGAATAGATCCCCTGGCGCAGGCTGAGGAGCCGGCCGACGATCGCGACGACGAACTGCACAAGATCTTCATCGTCCTCCAACGGGCGACAGGAGTGAATTTCACTTATTACAAGTACAGCACCATCAAGCGGCGGATCGCCCGCCGGATGCTCCTTCACAAACTGGAGAGCCTGAAGCAGTACCTGCAGTTCCTTCACGACAACCCTGCCGAGCCGGCGGCCTTGTGCGAAGATATCCTCATTCACGTGACCGGCTTCTTCCGCGAGCCGGAAGCGTTTCAGGCGCTGGCGGACCGGGTCTTCCCAAGAATTCTCGACAGCAAGCCGCCTGGCGAGTCGATTCGCGTCTGGGTTCCCGGCTGTTCCACGGGGGAAGAGACGTACTCCCTCGCCATGGTCCTGCTGGAATGCCTGGGTGACCGCGTCAGCAGCACACCCATACAAATCTTCGGCACCGATATCAGCGCGGTGTCGATCGAGAAGGCGCGGACGGGCGTGTACAGCGAGAGCAGCCTCGGCGAAGTCTCCCAGGGACGCGTGCGGCGCTTCTTCGTCAAAGTGGAGGGAGGCTTCCAGATCGCTAAATCGTTGCGTGAGATGTGCGTCTTCGCGCGGCAGGACCTCGCCCAGGACCCTCCGTTCTCGCGGCTGGACCTAATCAGTTGCCGCAACGTGCTCATCTACATGGGGCCCGTGCTCCAGAAGAAGGTCATGGCTGTTTTCCACTATGCCCTCAAGCCCACCGGGTTCCTGATGCTGGGGAAGTCGGAATCGATCGGCGGCTTCGCTGACCTCTTCACGGTGATCGACAGGGAGCACAAAATTTGTTCGAAAAGACCTGGCGAACCCAGCCGGGTTTTCGATCTGTCTCTCGCCGCGGGTTTCGAGAAAGCCATGGGAGCGGCTGCTGGAAAGCCGGAAACGCAGTCGCGCTTCGACGTGCAGAAGGAAGCGGACCGCATCGTCCTCAGCCAATACGCACCGGCCGGCCTCGTCGTCGATGAGAACCTGCACATCCTCCACTTCCGCGGACAATGCAGCCCGTACCTTTCCCCTCCGCCAGGCCAGGCGAGCCTGGGCCTGCTCCGCATGGTGCGCCCGGAATTCGCCGTGGAACTGCGCACTGCCCTTCACCACGCGAAAAAACAGGAGATCGCCGTTTGCAGGGAAGGCATCCGGGTCCAACGCGATGGCCGTACCTGGGACGTCTGCCTGGAGGTGGTCCCGATCAAGAGCGATCTGGGCGAGCGTTTCTTTCTGGTGTTGTTCCAGGAAACACCAGTGCGCGAGCCAGCCGGCCCGGAAACGGGGGGCCAAGCGCCAGCCACCGGCAAGCGGCGGTCGCGGGAGGACGCACGGCTTCGCCAGGATTTGCAGGCGACCAAGGAGTCCCTCCAATCCATGATCCAGGAACAGGAAGCCATCAACGAGGAGCTGAAATCCGCCAACGAAGAAGCCCTTTCCAGCAACGAGGAGTTGCAATCGACCAACGAGGAATTGGAAACGGCCAAGGAGGAGTTGCAATCGACCAACGAGGAACTGGTAACGGTCAACGAGCAGTTAGGGAACCGCAACTTCGAGTTGGCACAGCTTAACGACGATCTCACCAACCTGATCAGTAGCGTCGACATTCCCATCCTGATGCTGAGTGGCGACTGGCGCATTCGGCGTTTCACCCCTCAGGCCGAAAAACTGCTGAACTTGCTGCCCGCCGACGTGGGACGCCCCATCGTCAACCTCCGGCCAAACATCGATGTCCCAGACTTGGCCGCGCTGGTCACCGAGGTCGTCGACACGATGAGTATGCGCGAGCGGGAAGTTCAGGATCTCGGAAGCCGCTGGTATTCCATGCGGATCCGGCCGTTTCGGACCATGGACAACAGGATTGACGGCGCGGTGATGACCTTTATCGACATCGATGCGGCCAAGCGAGTCCATCTCGAATTGCAGCGTGAGCAGACCTTCACAGCGGCGGTGCTGGAATCGGCGGCCGCTCTGGTGATGGTCACCGACCTGGAGGGCCGCATCGCCCGGTTCAACCTCGCCTGCCGCCGGCTCAGCGAGTACTCCTTCGAGGAGGTGGAGGGAAAGCCCTTCTGGGACGTTCTCGTGCCCCCCGAGGAAACTGCAGCCGTCAGACAGGTGTACGAGGATCTCGCGGAGGGCCGCTCCGCGCGCGAGCACGAGAATCATTGGGTGGACCGGAGCGGCGAACGGCATTTGATCTCCTGGTCCAACACGTTGGTTACAGAGGCACAGGACGCCACGCGGCACCTGGTCTGGGTCGGCGTGGATGTCACTGAGGCCAGGCTGGCCGAAAAGGCGCTGCAACAAACCGAGATTCTTCGGCACAGCCAGGAGCAATTGCGGACGCTGACAGCCGGCCTGGTGGAAGCCCAGGAGGAGGAGCGGCGGCGGGTCTCGCAGGAGCTTCACGACGACATCAGCCAGAGGCTGACGGCCCTGGCCATTCAACTGGAGGTGCTGCATCAGGCGCGCGGAATCTCGCCCGCAGAACTGCACGGCAAACTTGGGGAGTTGCAGAAGCAGATGGAGGTGCTCTCGGAGGATCTCCGCCGCACCGCCCGCAACCTCCACCCAGTCATGCTTACGCATCTCGGCCTGGAACCAGCCCTGCGATCATACTGCGAGGAGTTCTCCAAACTAAGGAAGTGCAAGGTGCGATTCAAAGCGCGCGCCCTGCCCGGGACAATCCCGTCCGGGGTGGCGCTGTGCGTCTATCGCGTAGTCCAGGAGGCGCTGGGGAACGTTGCCAAACATGCCCAGGCGAAGCGCGCCGTGGTATCGATCTCCGGCAGTGACGATGTCCTGCACGTCGCCATCAAGGATGACGGCCATGGATTCGACCTAGATCATGCGAAGGGAAGAGGGCTCGGATTGATCAGCATGGAGGAACGGGTGCGGCACCTGGGTGGGACTTTTTCGATATCGCCCAAACCCGGCGACGGCACCCGCATCGACATCCGGATACCCCTCGAAACAGGGCCAGCGGCGCCCGTTACGGAAACGACCACACCATGAGCAAGCCGCGGCTGTTGCTTGCCGACGACCATACTATCCTCGTCGAAGGATTGAAGGCCCTCCTGGCGTCGGAATTCGATGTGGTGGCGACAGCAGGCGATGGCAGGGCCGTACTGGAAGCGGCCAAACAATACCAACCCGATCTCATTCTGCTGGACATTTCCATGCCCGGCCTGAATGGCATCGAAGCCGCGCGGCGACTGAAGCAATCGAATCCTGTTGCGAAACTGATTATCCTCACCATGCACGCTGACCTCAGTTTTGTTAGCGCGGCTTTCGAGGCGGGGGTATCTGGATACGTGTTGAAGCAGTCGGCAGCGACCGAACTAGTCACCGCACTTCATGATGTGGAGGCTGGCCGACGATACATCAGTTTGCTGATTCAGAAACGCGTCGGCACCCATGTTCCCCCTTTCTTGCGGCGTCCGAAAGGGCTTTCCGCCGATCTAACATCTAGGCAACGCGAAGTGCTCCAATTGTTGGCGGAAGGACGCGTTCGCAAGGAAATCGCCCAAGTCCTGGGCGTCTCCGTAAAGACGGTGGAGTTTCACAAGCAGAACATAACCGAAAAGCTGGGTGTCCACACCGACGCCGAACTGACCGCATACGCCATCCGCCACGGGATCGCGTCTGCCGAATAGCGCTTTGTGGCATATGCTCTCACCAAGGCTCGACATTTGTGTCGCAAGAACACACGCCGCAACGTGATCGAGAAGCCTGGAAAGTTAGTGCTGAGCCTTAGGTGCCTGGGCTACGGCGCCCTGACCCGGCTGACTTCGGATCGGCTTGGATGGGGATTCCTCCTGTTTGCCCATTCCCAGGGCCTTGTGCTGGCTGTCGTCGAACCCACAGTTCTCGACCAGATACTCGCGCACAACCATGGCATGAGCCTCCGTCAGCACCAACTCCTTCTGGGTATCGCCTTCCAAAACCGGCAGACGCTACGACCACGGCGTCCTCTCTTCCGTTAGGTCTGGCATCGCCAAACATGGGCCTCTGCCGAAGCTTTGTGCCGCACAGCGGCTTTCCGGAGTTGGTTGTGCATGGCGCTTCATCTGGTTGCAACTTCACGATATGCACCACTCTCTTCGGGCTTGAGATGTCGAGAGCCCCGCTGGAATGGGCCTGCATTCACTCGGTTCTCGCAAGCGCGGAAGCCCGCCAGCCAATTCGTCCGGGCGCCCGCGAATCGTCGCTCTCGGTGCATTTCTTGCACGCCGATGAACGAATTGTGCATGCTCGTTTGAAGAATGCGTCGCTCAGGCCCTGCCTCGCGCAGATCACTCGGTCGCGCTAGTCGCCGATCCCGGCTTCTATCCTCGCAGGCAGGAAGCAGATGTTCAAAGTCATGCAGGACCACGGCAACTGCGGCCGCCGCTCATGTCGCTCTTTGATGCGACGGCTGCTCCAGTCCAGTAATCAGCGGGTTGAGGACGGCCTCCAGAAGACGGACTGGCAAGGCTTGTGGTTTCTCTTGAGCGGCTTCTAGCGCGCGGTACTACGGGCCAGGCAGAGTGAGATGGTCTGTGGGGACAAACGTTCTGCAGTGACGCCGGGTGGAAGCTCCAGGTCGGGCGATACCAGGCGAATCGTGTGCCAGCCCTCGCCCAATCCGCTCAAGTCAACGTGAGCCGTCAAACCTGACATAACAGGATTCATCACCCAGGAATTCCCACGGAGCTCGACACCGACGGTATTTAGAGGTTGATTGGAGATGTATAGGCCCGCGGGCACATTCGCAAATTCCACCGGGGCGATGACGTTCTTAACCGTCGTCCCACCTCCCAAGAACGAAACAGCCCAGATCAGACTCGCCAGCGCGACAGCGGAAAGTCGATACCGGATATTGGCGAAGAGTAGCCTACGAAGTTTGCTCAGTATTGAGCTGGGCCGCTCGGGATGAAGGCTAAGAAGCGCTTGCCTTAGCGCGCCCTCATCTGACATCGCGTGGATATCCCGGCCATCGATCACCACCACCTGTCCCCGCTCTTCCGAAGCTACCAATACCAAGGCATCCGAGTTCTCCGCCAGTCCCAACGCGGCGCGGTGGCGTGTTCCGAACTCGGCCGGCACGTCTTCCCGTCCGCTCAACGGCAGAACCAGACCAGCATAGGCTATCCGCTCGCCTTCGATAAGCACAGCTCCATCATGAATGGGAGAGTCCTTGCGAAAGATCGCCTCGATGAGCCCCTTCGACACTTCCGCGTCGATTCTGATGCCGTTCGAAACCAGGGTGCCAATCGGGTCCTTGCGAGCAAGGACGATTAGCGCCCCGATCTTGCTTCGGGCCATCTCGAATATGGCGGCAATGATCGCATCGTAGGTGCGGATGGAGGCGGCAGGCTCCCGAAACCGTAAGCCGGCGATACTGTCCAGCCGTAGGAGCGAATGCTGCAACTCAGCTTGGAACAGGAGCACGAGCAGGCCGATTACCGCGAGACATGCCCCTTCGAACACCCAACTCGTGATGGTCAAATCGAAGTGTCCAGCCCACAAGGCGGCGGCGTGGAAGCCCACAATCAACAATGCCAGGTGGAGGGCGCGCGTCTGCTTGGCCCAGAGGAGCACCAAATAGAAGGCTACACTCAGGACGATAAAGTCTACAGCGTTCTGCCACCGAAGCCAGTTTGCCACCAGCATATTTCAGCTTGCCAATTGCACGACAGCCTCCATTTCGGAATGGACAACATTCACGACGCTAGCCGCGCCATCGATTGGCTCTTCCGGCGGGCATTGCTTGCCATCAAGATCTCCCGCAGGCTCGGCAGCGGCCGGAATGTTGCGGCTCTACTTCTGCCGGAACGCCGACAATCCCCGGCGCGCCTCGGATGGTTGCGCGAACCGCGCCCAATATCACGTCTGCTCCGCCACTGTGCGATGCTACTCCACCCAGGAGCGGTAAATCGGAAGCTCGTTCTCAGAGAACGCGAATCCTCTACGCAGACCGTGGGAGTTCAGCGAGAGCCGAGGTGCTGCACTTTAGATCCACCCCTTTCGAAGTAACCAGACCTTGGTTAGTTGGGTAAGCCCGACATAGCAAAGCAGGGTCACCATCAGGATTGGCCAGTACAGCACGGGCAGGTGCGCAAGCCCCAGCGATGAGGCGAGGGGAGAATACGGCAACCATGCCCCCAGGATCATGATGGACACAGTGGTGACCGTCAGCGGTAAGCTCGCACGGCTCTGGATGAAGGGAATCCGATTGGTTCGAATGACGTGAATGATGAGCGTTTGTGTCATTAGCGATTCTACGAACCACGCCGTTTGAAACACTGGCGCGCGGGACGGGTCCCAACAGTTGAACACCCAAAGCATGACGAAGAAGGTCGAGTAATCGAAGATCGAACTGATGGGGCCAATGAAAAAGATGAAGCGCTTAATCTCCCCGATGTCCCAAGGCCGCGGACGGGACACTTGCTCTTCGTCCACCGCATCGGCCGGGATCGGAACTTGCGAGAAGTCATACAGGAGGTTGTTGGTCAATACCTGGATGGGTGCCATCGGCAAGAAGGGAAGAAAGGCGCTCGCCCCCACCACGCTGAACATGTTCCCGAAGTTGGAACTCGCTCCCATGCGGATGTATTTCAGGATATTCGCGAACACTTTTCGCCCCTCGGTTACACCCCCTTCGAGCACCATGAGGTCCTTGTCGAGCAAGATCAGATCCGCGGACTCCTTGGCGATGTCCGTAGCCGTGTCCACGGAGATGCCGACGTCGGCCGCGCGTAACGCGGGAGCGTCGTTGATCCCGTCGCCCACGAAGCCGACTACGTGCCCCTGTCCCCGGAGGGCACGAATGACGCGCTCCTTGTGAGCCGGAGAGAGGCGAGCAAAGAGGGTCGTCTTCAATGCGGCTTCGGCCAGATCAGGATCGGACATCTTCTCAACGTCTGGGCCCAAAAGCATCGGGTCGGGGGTGAGGCCTACGTCTTTGCAAACCTTGCGGCTGATGAGCTCATTGTCGCCGGTGAGGATCTTCACCGTCACTCCGTGCTCGTGCAGGGCTTGGAGCGCGGGCCCTGCGGTTTTTTTGGGTGGGTCCAGGAATGCGACGTATCCTCGGAGCACCAGGTCGCGCTCGTCAGCTAGCGAACAGACTTCCTCCCCCGGAAGGTCCTTGGTTGCCACTGCCAGCACTCGGAAGCCATCGTTGCTGAGACTGTCGTACTGTTGCTTCAGGCCCACCATCAGAGTCGGATCCATCGGGGACAATTTCCCATCCAGCTCAAAGTGCGACGAATGCTGAAACACCTCCTCTGGCGCTCCTTTGGTGAAGAGGATCGCTCTGCCGTCAGGGTCCTGCACCAGGACGGACATCATACGCCGTGTGAAGTCAAACGGGATCTCGTCCAGCTTTCTGTACTTCTCGACCAGCGCTTTGCCATGGAAATCGGTACTATCCAGGATGGCCCGGTCGAGCAGATTCTTGAGCCCCGTCTGGAAATTGCTGATCAGGTACCCGAACAGAAGCACGGAGTCGTCCTCCCGGCCCTCGACGTTGCAATGCCGCATCAGAACAACGCGATCCTCGGTGAGAGTGCCGGTCTTGTCTGTACACAGTATGTCCATGCCGCCGAAATTCTGGATGGAATTGAGACGCTTCACGATTACCTTGCGACGGCTCATGGCAAGCGCACCTTTGGCCAGGCAGACGGACACAACCATCGGTAGCATCTCGGGAGTGAGACCCACCGCCACGGCCATGGCGAAGAAGAAGGCGGATTTCCAATCGTGCTTGGTGAAGCCGTTGAGCAGAAACACCAGAGGCACCATCACTGCCATGAGCCGGATCATGAGCCATGTGAAGCGGTTGAGGCCTTGGTCGAAGCTGGTCTCCGCACGTGTTCCGGTGATCGAACTGGCCATGCTTCCGAAGTAGGTTTGAATGCCCGTCGTTACCACGACCGCTGTAGCGGTGCCGCTCTCGACGCTCGTCCCCATGAAGCATATGTTCTTGAGCTCAGTCGGAGAACTAGCCGTGGTGGTATCCGGGTCGTGGAACTTTTCGATCGGCAGCGACTCGCCAGTGAGACTTCCCTGGCTCACAAAGAGGTCTTTGCAGGATAGGACCCGCACGTCGCCCGGGATCATGTCGCCGGCGGCCAATTGGACAATGTCCCCAGGTACCAGGTCGCGAAGCGGAACCTCCCTGGCCTTGCCGTCCCGAACCACCGTGGCGGTCACATGGATCATAGCCTTCAGCTTTGCCGCCGCAGAGCCGGCCCGCGCCTCCTGCCAGAAGCGGAGCCCCACGCTAAGCACCACCATCATGGCCATTACCGTGCCGGCGCGGGCGTCACCAGTGGCGAACGAAACCCCTGAGAGTACAGTCAGCAGGATTACCAGCGGATTGAGGGTGATTTTCAGAAGACGAACGGGCCAGCCTTGCGGCTTTTCTTGCGCGACCTCGTTGGGTCCCGTGCTGCGCGTCCGCGACTCGGCCTCGAATTGGGTCAGGCCGCTCGCCGCGGTTCGTAAACTCAGGAGCACTTCCTCGCTGCCCTTTCGGGCGGCATCTAGGACTACAGAAGAAACGTGAATCTTCTTCCTATTCGACTTCTTCGAAATCGAGGGTTCGACTGGGCGAAACGACGGACCGGGGATTCTCGATCCTGCACCATCGCCAGTGTCGTCTGCGGCCGTGCTACCAATGTCAGGTGTTGTCATACCTTCCGAACTGTCGATTCAGCCAGACTCGATCGCTACAAGCCGGAATCGCGTATGCCTAAGACCTCGCTATAGCAAGTCATATGCCGTATCTGGCAGGATTCTGAGCAGGGACATGCCCTGCAACTCTCTTTCTGCTTTGCTCTGGCCACTCCCGTGCTGCGTGTTCAATAGAATGAGGAGCGACTTCAAGATGCCCACGCGACCGACAGCAGAGCAACTAGGTCTGACCTCTGGAATGCCGCTAGACCCAAACCGCGCTACGGCCTCGCCGGAGCCCGCCGGAAATGCGCACCACTTCTGCAGCGGTGGGTGCAAGGCTGCATTCGAAGAGACCCTGGAGGGCTTCGTGACCTTGGAGCGGACGAATGCGCCGGGCGCCGATAGCCCTTGCGGAAGGCAAGGTTAGGCTTGCCGCAAGAGACTCCGGCCGACAACATTCCGGTACGGCTCCGAGGCGAGGCTCTTCGCATGCCCTGCAAGTTCTGCGCTCCGGACGGCAGCAATTGCACATTCCGGCGCGTTGGAGCCGCAGTTGCTGCCGGCTCAATTGGACAGGCCTGAGTTCGTGCCGAAAACCAAGTCATCGGGTGTAGACCCCAGCTTTTCGCTCAGTTTCCCGGCATCGCAGAAGTGGATCGGGTCGGCGCAGTGCGTGCAGTAGAAAAGGATGTGGCGAGTTGCCAGTGGCAACCGAGCGCAAGCACGGGCGCTCGCTCAGAGCCGCTGCTCTGTTAGTTCCAGTGCTGGCTCCAACGGTCGCAGTCGAAATCTTACGAATGAGAGGTCATTGAGGACATGGGAAAGATCATCGGTATTGATTTAGGCACCACCAACTCCGCGGTCGCCGTTATGGAAGCCGGCCAGCCTACCGTCATTGCAAACCAGGAGGGATCTCGTACGACGCCGTCGGTCGTCGCCTTCACCAAGACGGGCGAGCGCCTGGTCGGTCAGATCGCGAAACGGCAAGCCATCACCAACCCCGCGAACACGGTCTTCTCGATCAAACGGTTCATGGGACGCCGCTTTGACGAAGTTAACGAAGAAATGAAGATGGTCCCCTACAAGGTGGTCCGTGGCGACCATGACGACGTGCGGGTGGATATCAATGGCAAGAAGCATTCACCGTCCGAGATCTCTGCCATGATCCTCACGAAGTTGAAGGAAGCGGCCGAATCCTACCTCGGCGGCAAGGTCACCCAGGCTGTGATCACTGTTCCAGCGTATTTCAATGACGCGCAGCGGCAAGCCACCAAAGATGCGGGAAAGATCGCCGGCCTCGAGGTGCTGCGTATCATCAACGAGCCCACCGCGGCCGCCTTGGCCTACGGACTCGACAAGAAGAAGGATGAAACCATCGCAGTCTATGACTTCGGCGGCGGCACCTTCGATATCTCGATCCTGACGGTGGGCGAGGGGATGGTGGAAGTCAAATCCACCAACGGCGACACCCACTTAGGCGGTGACAATATCGACCAGCGGATCATCGACTGGATTGCGGCCGAGTTCAAAAAGGAAAACCACATCGATCTGTCCAAAGACCAGATGGCGCTCCAGCGTCTAAAGGAAGCTGCTGAGAAGGCTAAGATGGAGCTGTCGACCCTCCTGGAAGTTGAGATCAACCTGCCCTTCGTAACCGCCGATGCGACTGGCCCCAAGCACTTGATCATGAAACTCACGCGGGCCCGTTTCGAGCAGATGGTGGAAGACATCATCCAGCGCTCGGTAGGGCCCTGCAAACAGGCTCTCGCGGATGCCGGCGTGACGCCACAGCAACTCGACGAAGTCGTCCTGGTGGGCGGACAGACCCGAATGCCGCGAATTCAGGCACTCGTCCGCGACCTGTTCGGCAAAGAACCGCATAAGGGCGTGAACCCGGACGAAGTCGTAGCGATCGGCGCGGCGGTACAGGGTGGCGTGCTGGGCGGCGAAGTCAAGGATGTGCTGCTCCTGGATGTCACCCCGCTGTCGCTCGGCATCGAAACTATGGGCGGCGTATTCACCAAACTGATCGAGCGTAATACTACCATTCCCACCCGCAAGAGCGAGACATTTTCGACCGCAGCCGACAACCAGTCGTCGGTTGATATCAAGGTCCAGCAGGGCGAGCGGACCATGGGGCATGACAACCGCCTGCTCGGGGTGTTCCAACTCGCCAACATTCCGCCGGCTGTGCGGGGCGTGCCCAAGATTGAAGTTACCTTCGATATCGACGCTAACGGCATCCTCAGCGTTGCCGCGAGGGATACGGCGACCAACAACGAGCAGAAGATTACCATCACCTCCTCTTCCGGCCTCTCCAAGGACGAGGTAGAGAAGATGGCCAAGGATGCCGAATCGCATGCTGCGGATGACCGCAAGCTCCGCGATACCATTGAGGCCAAGAATAAGGCCGATGCCATGGTCTACAGCGTCGAGAAGACGCTGAAGGAGCATCGCAGCAAGATCGGCGAGGCCGGAGCGAAAGAGATCGATTCGGCACTCGAAGAGACCAAGAAGGCCATTGGGGAGAACGACCCCGGCCGGATCAACACCGCTGTTGATCGGCTCACAGCCGCCAGCCACAAACTCGCTGAAGCAATGTACAAACCTGCTCCCGCGCAACCCGGTGCCCAGACACAGCGCCCAAACTGTGGAGGTCACGACCAGAATGAAGGTGGCAAGGACGACGTCGTTGACGCCGAGTTCGTTGACGTCGGCCATTAGTTGATGAAGCCATGTGGGGAGGGTGTCCGGCGCTTTCGGACTGGCTCGCCCATCCCCACAGTTTCAACATGGCGCTGCGAGAATGGAACACCGGACAGTGCGCGGCCATCACCCCAACATCGTGGCAGGCCACACTACGCTCCGTCCTTCAATCGCGGGTTCTGCCCCAGCTACGGCAAGTAGCGGTTCGGCCTGGAGGCGGTCCGGGAGCGCCCAATTGGCAGCAATTCCGTACCCGTGTCGAAACCGCAAAAAGGTTACCCATTGCATACGTGCTGCCGGTCGATGATAATGCGCAAACGCGCCAAAACGCCCGCGTTGACCCGCGAACCGGGAATGCTGCTTCTCGATGGGTATTTGAGACCTCTCGCCTAATCTTGACCGAGGTATTCGGAAGGCACATCGTCCTCTTCAACTTGCTTGGTGTGAACTTCAGACACACCTGCGTCAGGTGCATTCTCCACGCCACTAATCACGTCGGCCTCGAAGGCCTGGCCCTCGTCGGCAAGTTCTTCGACGCTCTCCGAGTCTGCCTCCGCGACGTCCGACAGCCCTTGATCGTCGCCAGACTGGCCAGCTGAACCGGGCCCCATTCCGCTCTGTCTGGTCAAAACGATACTGTACGTGCAAGTTCTCTTATCGCTTTGTTTCTTCATGCGTTTCTAATTGCACGTGGGGTGCCACGTTTGCGCCGATGTGTATCGCCGAATTGGTGCCGCTCGGGGCGGACCCGGCGACCCGCGCAGGCGGAAGTCCGCCGTCGCCCAGGTGTCGACGAATTCAAGATGACCGGCGCGGACGGAGGGGGAAAAACGGTTCCGCTCGGCCATCAGGAACACGTATGCCACGATGCACAGCCTGGCGTGATGGTAAAACCCGGCGCAGTACTGGCGCGCTACTCCCACCGAATGCGTGCCCTTCTTCGGAAAGCCGGTGTCATCCACGAAGCAGGCGGCCACGGAAGATGCTTGCGCATCGCCAGCACTACCGGGTTGCGTGGTGCCTCCAGCAACGCTTCGTAGCTCCAAGGCGCCTTGGCCACCAAGTGGTGCAGAGACTGGCGCATCGGTTGGACACCCTCGGGGTTCAGGCGGGCCGCCATGGGCTCGATGCTCTGGCGTTCCCCCGGGCAGCAACAGGCCCAGGCAATAGTTCTTCACCCTCGGCTGCGCGGCGCGGCTGGCTTCAAGTTGATGGCGTGACCCACGACGGTGTTCCTGGCCCACTCCTGGTTGGCGCGCTCGGGGTCGATGCTGCCGTCCGGCAGTGTGGTGATGCGCTTGGTGGCAATCGATTTCTGCACGGCGGGCAGGCTGCTCCGGCGAATCCGCGAACAAGCCCGTGGAGAAACTCCCATCATCGCCATAAGTTCGCCTCCCGTTCGGCGCGCTCAAGATTTCTGCGCCGGAAGCAAGAACTCCGCTTGAGGTTCCGGGCGAGTTGAGTGATGAATCGAGGTGCCATGAGAGGCAAGAAAAACGACAAGGAGACAGACATGCGACTATTTGCCATCGATAACGACAACACCATCACAGCCTTCCCTGCCGCCGAGAAGATTCCGGAAGGCCAAGAGCATTTTGCCAGCGAGAAAGAACTCGCCAAGCTCGCCGCCACCTGGCCCGCGGACCGCATGGTCCAGGTCTGGAACAGCTTCGCTGGCGTCGCCGGGTTTGGCGGCGACCTCAAGCCGGTCAAGAAGTTCACGGACCGCAAGAGCGCCGTGGCCCGGATCTGGAAAGCCATTCAGAAACTGGACGCCCCCGACGCGCCCCCGACCGCCGACATTGCGCCGAAGGGCAAGAGGTCGAAGAAGACTGCCACCCCCAAGGACGCGGCGCCCACGGCGCGCGAGGGCAGCAAGAAGGCCATCATACTCGAGCTGCTGCGCCGCAAAGAAGGCGCGACCCTGGCCGAGATCGCCAAGGCCACCGACTGGCAAAACCACAGCATCCGCGGCTTCATCAGCGGAACCATTGTCAAGGAAATGGGCCTCGATGTCGAGTCGGGCAAGAACGACGCTGGTGAGCGCCGGTACCGAGTCCGGTAGAACCCATCGCCTCAAGATCGCCGAATCGCCGTCCGCTGCCGGGCGGCGTTTCTGCTTCATGGCGCGAATAGCACACGGCCGACTAGCGCCGGCGGGAAGGCTGACTCCCTACTTGAACCAATGGGGCCGTCGCGGTACCCAGCGCGGAGGGAAGCGCCGTTCGTCGCGATACCAGGGATCGATACACCGCCCTCTGGCATCGCGGCCTGGACCCCACCCGCCATCCTTCCCTTGCGTGGCGCCCTGAGCCGGTGGCTCGCTTGCTGCTGGTGTAGCTGCCGCCGCGCCCGGCTTGACCGCACACACCGGGCAGCAACGAGGGCAGAACGAACCGCGACGGAACAACGGGCGGTGCATCTTCTGGGCACGACAGCCACACAGTAGGCACGGGCCACTCAAGCTTGTTGACTGAACGCACGGTTCCATTC
>Ga0326727_10004685_pt1 | contig 40523 bp, 42 predicted proteins | sample MB2enrmetagenome_FD_207643 | JGI IMG/M metagenome (GOLD analysis project Ga0326727, IMG submission 207643) | Lab enriched peat soil microbial communities from McLean, Ithaca, NY, United States - MB29MY | ecosystem: Environmental > Terrestrial > Soil > Wetlands > Peat | place: USA: New York...
CGCTGCGGCTAAAACGCAAAACCTTAGGGTATTACTGCATGTGAACCGTTGCGTTTCTTAACGCCTTAGCGCCTGCGCTCATTGACGCAATTCCGCTAAAGTGCTTCTCTTTGCTAAGAAACTTCCTTGGGTCTGGGGTCGACGGGGGGAGGAAGTGTCTTAGCCCGTTCGCACACGCTGCATTGCTATTCGCTGGACGCTGCGGCTAAAACGCAAAACCTTAGGGTATTACTGCATGTGAACCGTTGCGTTTCTTAACGCCTTAGCGCCTGCGCTCATTGACGCAATTCCGCTAAAGTGCTTCTCTTTGCTAAGAAACTTCCTCGGGTCTGGGGTCGACGTGGGTTGGAACGGACGGGGGGAGGAAGCGTTGATTCTGTGCCTTCCTTTTCGTTAATAGAATACGTATTGGTAAATGTGCAATCTATTTAATTTTTTTTCGGAACCGTTTGACAGGAGAGGGGGTTATTAGCTATAATATCATTGTAGCTACCCCCTTAGGGTATCGGAGGAATATATGGTATGACTAATTCGACCCCTTATTCGGAATCCAAAGAGGATCTCATTCGCAGGCTGAAGAAAATCGAGGGACAAGTCAAAGGGATTCAGCGTATGGTTGAAAGTGACAAGTATTGTGTTGATGTGTTGATTCAAGTAGCCGCAGTTCGTGCCGCAATTAACAGAGTTGGCACTATTGTCTTTGAACATCATTCCCGGGGATGTATGCGGAGTGCCATTGAAAACCATAACCAGGAAGCTGCGATTGATGAACTTATTGGGGTACTTACTAAATTTATTAAGTAAATCGAATTCGATTAATTAGGAGGAATTTTAATGGCTGGTGCAAATGTTAAAACCTTTACTACTGCGAACTTTGAAGCGGATGTTCTGAAATCTGAGCAAGCGGTTTTGGTGGATTTTTGGGCTCCGTGGTGCAGTCCATGTCGTATGGTTGCTCCCGTTATCGATGAACTTGCCGATGAGTATGCCGGTCGAATTGTTATAGGTAAAGTCAATGTGGACGAGAATGCTCCAATTGCTAGCCAATATTCGGTCATGAGTATTCCGACCCTCGCAATTTTCAAAGGAGGCAGAGTGGTCGATATAACCACTGGTTTCCGTGGAAAAGCAGATCTTGTTAAAATGCTTGACGCACAGGTCTAATAGTTGATTACAAAGTTATTCAACCCTAACTCGTTCATTTAAACCCTTAGAGGTGAAAATAGAACAAAAGGCGATGCCCCGAATCGTGGGCATCGCTTTCTCATGTAAACGTTCATGAACCGGTTGGTTCACAGGGTGGGATGAAAATCGATTTTCTTAAAAAATTGTATGTTATTAAAACAGGCAAATAAAGAAAGGGCGATAGATTATGGAGCATTTCTGTAAAAGGTTTGATTTTCGAAGTGACACGGTGACTGTGCCAACTCAGGAGATGCGCGAAGCGATGTTCAAGGCTGAAGTGGGGGATGATGTCTTAGGCGAAGACCCAACCATGCAAGAGTTGGAGCACAGAGCTGCAGAAAAAGTGGGCAAAGAGGCGGCGCTTTTCGTGACCAGCGGCACGCAGGGAAACCTGGTTGCGGTGCTAACGCATACGAAACGTGGGGACGAGGTGCTTATGGAGTCAGAAGCACATATTTATTATTATGAAGTTGGAGGAATGGCCGCCTTAGGCGGCGTGATTCCCCGACTTATTCAAGGCAATAGAGGAGTAATAACCCCAGAAGCCCTGAGCGGTGTGTTGCGAGGAGAAAATATCCATTTCCCGACTCCTTCGCTGCTTTGTATTGAAAACTCTCATAACCGAGCAGGGGGAACGATTTGGACCCCGGAGCAGGTGAAAGCTGTCGCTGAGGTTGCCCGAGAACGTGGGCTTCATGTCCACCTGGATGGAGCCCGAATATTTAATGCGGCAATTGCTCAGAACTGTAAAGTTTCCGAACTGGTGGCCCCGGTTGATTCTGTAATGTTTTGTCTATCCAAAGGACTTGGGGCGCCGGTGGGGTCCATCCTTGCCGGGAGTGCAGAGTTCATTAACCGAGCCAGAAAGTATCGTAAAATGCTGGGCGGAGGAATGCGTCAAGCGGGGGTCTTGGCGGCGGCCGGGATCGTTGCTTTGGAGAGCATGACTGAGAGATTGGCAGATGATCATGCTTTAGCCTGGAAAATCGGGCAGGCCCTGGCGGGTATTGCCCATATAAGTGTTGACTTAGAGCGTTTAAGGACAAACATTGTCTTGGTTGAGGTCGATCCGGCTTGGGGCACAGCAGAGAAGCTGGCGCAGGCCTTAGAAAAAGAAGAAGTTTTGGCTGCCGGCTTTGGGCCACAGACCGTGCGGTTTGTAACCCATAAGGACGTTGGAGAACTCGACGCCGCTAAGCTCGTTGCTACATTGAAGCAAGTTATGGAAGTTTGAACTAACGCTGCGTTTAGAAGGTATAGGTTTTAGGAGGCACCTTTAGTCGGCTGTTTTGGGGTCCGGAAAGGTCTCTTTCCCCATTGCAGAGGGGCTGTAAAAGGTTTCGCCTTGAATGCTTGGGGGGAGATAGGTCTGTTCGACCCAGTGGTTGGGGTAGGCGTGAGGGTAGAGATACCCTTGTCCGTGCCCCAACTTTTCTGCGCCCGGGTAGCCTCCGCTTTTTAAGTGGGCAGGAACTTCACCTGTGGGGTGTTCCTTTACATAAGCAAGGGCGCGATCGATGCTTTTGGCGGCACTATTGCTTTTCGGAGCAGTTGCGATAGCCAAAACGGCTTGAGCCATGGGAATCCGTGCTTCGGGCAGGCCAAGCCATTCAAGCGCATTGGCGGCTGCGTGGGCTTGGAGCATGACCAGAGGGTCAGCGAGCCCGACGTCTTCCGAGGCATGGACAATAATTCGGCGCATGATGAAACGTGGGTCTTCTCCGGCCTCAAGTAAAACTGCCAACCAGTAGAGCGCAGCATCCGGGTCTGAGCCGCGCATACTTTTGATAAATGCGGAAATGATGTCAAAGTGGTTATCTCCGGCTTTGTCGAACTGAATTGCCCGCTGCTGGATTGATTCTTCTGCTATTTTGAGGGAAATGTGGCGAGTCCCATTTTCAGGCGGAGTGGTGAGAATGGCCAACTCTAGGGCATTAAGTGCGCGTCGCAAATCCCCGTTGGCATAATTAGCCCAATGCTCCCAAGCTTCAGAAGTGATCTCCACTTGATAACGGCCAAGGCCGCGTTCGGAGTCTTTTAAGGCCTGTTCAAGTCCAAGGCGGATTTCCGAAGGGGTGAGAAGCTCCAGCCGGAAAAGTGTGGAACGGCTGAGGAGTGCGGAATTAAGTTCAAAAAAGGGATTTTCTGTCGTGGCTCCGATAAAGGTTATTGTCCCGTCTTCAATGGCAGGCAGGAGGGCGTCTTGTTGTCCTTTATTAAAGCGGTGGACTTCATCACAAAAAACCAAGGTGCGTTTCCCGTAAAGGTGAAGGTCACCGGAAGCTTGTCTAATAATTTCACGTATGTCTTTAACACCTGCGGTGACAGCATTAATACGAACAAAGTGTGATGTGGTTCTGGTCGCAATGACTTGGGCCAATGAGGTTTTGCCTGTTCCCGGTGGGCCATAGAGGATTAAAGAAGTAACATGGTCCGCTTCAATGGCTCGGCGTAGAGGCTTTCCTTGACCAAGAATGTGGTTTTGGCCAATATATTCAGCGAGCGTTCTTGGACGCATGCGCTCCGCAAGAGGTGCGACCTGATGTTGATCATAGGTGGCAGAAAAGAGATCCATAGTGCACGTTCCTTTCTAAGGAGGAAGTGTCTTAGCCCGCTCGCACCCGCTGCATTGCCATTCGCTGGACGCTGCGGCTAAAACGCAAAACCTCAGGGTATTACTGCAAGTGAACCGTTGCGTTTCTTAACGCCTCAGCATCTGCGCTCATGGACGCAATTCCGCTAAGGTGTCTCGCTAAGCTAAGAAACTTCCTCGGGTTTGGGGTCGACGGGGGGAGGAAGTGTCTTAGCCCGCTCGCACCCGCTGCATTGCTATTCGCTGGACGCTGCGGCTAAAACGCAAAACCTCAGGGTATTACTGCAAGTGAACCGTTGCGTTTCTTAACGCCTCAGCATCTGCGCTCATTGACGCAATTCCGCTAAGGTGCTTCGCTAAGCTAAGAAACTTCCTCGGGTTTGGGTTCGACGGGGATTGGTACGACGGGGATTGGTATGACGGGAGTTGGAGCGGGTGTGTTCTGAGGAGGCTGTTTGCGTTTAGGACGCAAAAGCGCGGTATGTTAGTGGGGGATGGTTCGGTGTGCTAGTGGGGACGGTTCGTGTTTGCATTTTGGTTGGGGAGGAAGTGTCTTGGCATCCTGCGGCGCGAAAGGGTGCGTCAGTGGTTCTGCGCTTACGACGATACTCTCTGCTGGAGAGTATCGTGTTCGCGCCCGCTGCATTGCGATCATTTCCTTAATTATATCATGGGAGCGTTGTCTGTGCTTGAGGAGGATTGGGCAAATGGAAATGGAGATAATAAATGCTGCAGATATTATAGTTCTAAGGCCTGAGCAAGAAAAACAAGCAAGTTAGTTGGATATGCCTTGACAAATCCCGACTGTTTTAATAAGATATATCTTAATCAGATCTTTACATATTTTTAAGAAGGATTTTACTCCTGGAAAAGAGGTAAGGGTGTTGAAACTCTCGACCAAGGGTCGGTATGGTGTGAAAGCCATGTTTGATTTAGCTCAACATGTGGGTGAGGGTCCGACTTCTTTGAAGAGTATTGCAGAGAGGCAGGGTATTTCCGAACATTATTTGGAGCAACTTATTTCCGGTTTGCGTAAAGCGGGACTCGTAAAGAGTGTTCGCGGGGCGCAGGGCGGCTATATATTGGGACGAGAACCGGGTAAAATAAAGATTGGGGATATTATCCGTGTCTTGGAAGGGCCCATTGCTCCGGTTGATTGTGTATCTGAGGAAGACCCGGAATGTTGTGCTAAAGCAGAATTTTGTGTAACGAGGACGATCTGGGAGAAAGTCAGAAACTCTATCGCTGAGGTATTGGATTCCATCACTCTGGAAACGATGCTTGAAGATGCTAAGAAGCTTGAATCAGAGCGCAGCTTATATAATATGTACTACATTTAACCCTTAGAGCTCCAAAAACCTTTCAAAGCTTTGGTTTTTAATAAATTCTATTACAACACAATTTCGTGCCCTCTCAGGACAGTAACTAGCCTGAGAATGCTATTTTCTCACAATTCTACTATATAGGAGGGAGCCCTTATGAGGCGAGTTTATTTAGACCATAGTGCAACGACTCCGGTTGATCAGGAGGTTGCTGCCTTAATGATGACGTATTATACAGAAAAATATGGAAACCCGTCAAGTGTGCACAGTTTTGGCAGAGAGGCCAAGCAAGCTTTAGAAGAAGCTCGGAGCCAAGTGGCAGAGCTGATTGGAGCAACTCCTGCGGAAGTGACCTTTACCAGCGGCGGAACGGAAGCGGATAATCTGGCGATTATCGGCAGCGCGGAGGCGCTGCGCAAAAAGGGAAAGCATATTATTACATCTTGCATTGAACACCATGCTGTACTGGAAACCTGTGAATACTTAGAAAAGAATGGTTTTGATCTAACCGTGATCCCTGTTGACGAAGAGGGTATTCTCTCGGTTGAAGACGTTCAAAAGGCCATTCGGCCGGATACGATCTTGATCAGCGTGATGCATGCCAACAACGAGGTCGGATCAATTCAGCCGATTGCTGAAATCGGTAAATTGGCGAAGGAACACGGGATAACGTTTCATGTTGATGCAGTTCAGTCTCTGGGAAAGCTCCCCATTGATGTAAACGAGATGAATGTCGACCTGCTGACGGTATCCAGTCATAAAATTTACGGACCTAAAGGAGTAGGCGCCCTTTATGTTCGTAAAGGGGTGCGAGTTGTGCCTTTGGCTCACGGGGGAGGGCAAGAAAAAAAACGTCGTTCCGGTACGGAGAATACGCCGGGAATCATCGGATTCGGCAAGGCCTGTCAGCTGGCTGGGCAGCGGATGGCGGAGGATGCTAAGCACCATTCGCAACTGCGCGATAAACTTATCAATGGCATCTTGCAGAGTATTGAACATGTGAAGGTGAACGGACCGCTCGGAGATAAACGTTTACCCAATAACGTGAATGTCAGTATCCGTTTTGTCGAAGGTGAATCCCTGCTGCTGTCCTTGGATATGCTGGGAATCGCCGCTTCAAGTGGCTCAGCTTGTACGTCGGGTTCTCTCGATCCTTCTCACGTGTTGCTTGCTATGGGACTGGTCCATGAGGTTGCCCACGGGTCTCTTCGTTTTACTTTAGGGCGGCAGAATACGGAAGAAGAAATTGATTATGTTCTTGAACAATTACCGAAGATTGTCGAGCGTTTGCGCATGATGTCTCCGCTTTATGATCAGGTCAAGCATATTAAACAAGCTCAGTAAACCGGTTTGGTTTAACGTAAGTGACGGCTTTAGATGCGAAGTTTTATGAATGATAAAAAGGGGTGGTTTAGAGGTGTACACAGAAAAAGTAATGGACCATTTTACAAATCCGCGCAATGTCGGTGAAATTGAAAATGCGAATGGCGTTGGTGAAGTCGGGAATGCTAAGTGCGGGGATATTATGCGTATTTATTTGGATGTCGAGGGAGACATAATTAAGGACGTGAAGTTCAAAACCTTTGGTTGCGGCGCAGCCGTCGCCACCAGCAGTATGGTTACGGAAATGGTCAAAGGTAAAACTCTTGATGAAGCTATGGTGATTTCCAATGCCGCTGTGGCTGAGGCCCTGGGCGGGCTTCCCCCAGCTAAAATGCACTGTTCGAACTTGGCAGCCGATGCCCTCCATGCGGCTATTGTAAACTATCGTGAAAAACAGGAGAAAAAGGAATAGGTGATTATGGCTCTGAAAATCAAGCCTAAAGTGGTGGTAGGCATGAGCGGTGGTGTGGACAGTTCCATGACCGCCGCTTTGCTCCAAGAACAAGGGTATGATGTAATCGGGGTTACTTTGCAGATTTGGGAATCGGCAGAACCTGAGGTGGAAGGGGGCTGCTGCTCTGTTTCGGCCATTGATGACGCCAGACGGGTTGCCTTTTTGTTGGGAATTCCTCATTACGTGTTGAACTTTCGTTCGTATTTTAAAGATACCGTAGTAGATTATTTTACCGAGTCTTATTTAAAGGGAGAAACGCCAAACCCCTGTTTGGCCTGTAACAAGTATGTTAAATTTGGTGAGATGCTGCGTAAAGCCCGTGGTTTGGGGGCAGAGTATATAGCAACCGGGCACTATGCCCAAGTGCTGCGAGATTCGGAGAGTGGACGGTTTCTCTTAAGTAAGAGTAGGGATGTACGTAAAGATCAGACGTATGCGCTGTACATGCTGACCCAGGAACAGCTGGCTCATACCCTTTTTCCTTTGGCAGACTACCCGAAGGAGCAAATTCGGGAAATGGCGCGAGAACGTGGTCTGGGAGTAGGCGACAAACCGGATAGTCAGGAGATTTGTTTTATTCCAAACGATGACTATGCTTCCTTCCTCCGGACACGGTCAGAAGAGGCTGTCAAACCGGGACACTTTGTAGACCTGGCAGGACAGAGGTTGGGCAGGCACCGAGGGATTATTCACTACACGGTTGGGCAGCGGAAGGGCCTGGGGGTTACTTTTGGCAAACCGATGTTTGTCGTAGGGTTGAATCCTGAGCGTAATGAGGTTGTTTTAGGGGAAGATCCCGATGTATATACAGATACGCTTTGGGCAATTAATCTCAACTGGATAGCCATTGCGGATTTATCAGAACCACTAGAAGTTACGGCAAAAATTCGATACAATTCTACAGGAGCTCGGGCGACTGTTTATCCCGGTGAAATAGGTTCAAACTATGGTGTAAGGGTTCGCTTTGAAGAACCTCAGCGGGCGGTGACTCCGGGACAAGCAGTCGTTTTCTATCAAGGAAATTTAGTGGTTGGCGGGGGAAAGATAATTTCTGATCCGCGAGGCAGGCGATAATCGAGGTTTAAACAGAGAGCATGCATAAATTAAAGAACTGTAGGGCATTATATAATATAGTTATAGTATAATTAAGATTATATTTAGAGCAAGGTGGAAGATCAATGCGACGCTCTCGAGAGATTATCGGCCTACCTGTGTTGGATTTAAAAAGTGGCGACTCGATTGGTTGGGTGCAGGATCTGATCCTTGACAATGACCAAGATGAGGTTGTCGGAATACTCTTAGAAGGTGGGCACTTCTTCCGGTCGCCAAAAGGGATTCCCAGGCAAGCAATTGCAGCGATTGGCAAAGATGCTGTAACCGTTCGTGAAAAAACGATAGAAGAACTTAAGGGGACAAGATGGTCTGACAAAGTGGGAAATGAAGTCTATACCCAAGCCGGAGACGCAAGAGGTGCGATTGAAGACGTTTTCCTCGATGATTCCGTTCAAAAGATTGTAGGATTCGAGGTCTCTGACGGGCTCTTCGCGGACCTTCTGCACGGTCGGGGAACTATTCTTAAGCCACGGGTCATGATCAATGGGCAAGATATTATTATTGTTGATAACCAAGTATCCCCCTTGGATCAAACAAATGAAGGGGGTTTTTGATCATGAATTGTCCGGTATGCTCAGGACGTGCCATTGGGAGAGTGGGCGTAGAGCAGTTCTATTGTTGGGACTGTTGTGTAGAATTTGCAACCCAAACTGACAAAGTTGTTATTTATGATTTGGCAGAAGACGGCTCATTGGTGGCTTGGGAAGATCTAACTATGGACGTGAGCGAATTAAGTGTTTCCGCTGCCGTTATGGAGTAAGGACTTGGGTGACCCAGCGTCCTTGGCTTGGGTCCCGAGGGAACCGAAGACATTAGAATAGCTATTACCTAAGAAAAGCGTGCATTGTGCGCTTTTCTTTATAACCTTGATTCCCGTGAAAAATTATACCTACAAATTGAATTGCGAATCATTATTTTTGTGACTATTCAGGTACTCCGTAAATCAACCACAGATTAACACAGAATAAATACATTTTGGCTCTAAACTACAAATCGCTTGTAACTCAATTGATGATCGCCAAAGTTGATTAAAAGGCCTCTCCCGTTCCACATTCTCCATCACCTTTATCCTTTGTCTGTGTGTTTCTATCTAATCGTTCTTAATCTGTGGTTCCCCGTTCAGAATTCCCCAAGGCGTATTTACAGTGTTTCTCCTTGTAGGTATAAAAAAATGCGGGATTTTAGGTTTATAATTAATTTATTTATCGTAGGATTTCTGGCTGACGCCAAGAGCCTTCTGGGGGGAAAATACAATGAGGTTAAGTCGTAAACACTGGAAGTGGATTTTCATGGGGATTTGTCTGCTTTCAGGAGTTCTGCTGCTCTTAAAGGTGAGGCCGATTTTAGGCCCGTTTTTCCTGGCGTTTGCCCTTGCTTATCTGTTGAATCCCCTGGTTGAAGGCTTAGAACGGCACGGAATCAGCAGAAATAGCTCGATCGCGCTGGTTTTCATTTTGATAGTTGCTGTCTTCGCTGCCGTTATTTTTCTCCTTCTCCCAATAGTCTATAATGAACTTAGCAAGTTAGCAGTGATCTTACCGAACACGATTCAGTCCGTTACCGAAAAGATAGAGCAATTCCGTGCGCAGTTTAAAGCCACGGGTTTGCCCAGCCGTGTTGTACTCGTTTTAGATCAACACCTGGGGCAGGGAGAAGTAATCCTTGCGGATCAACTTAACATGTTCTTAGTAAATTTGCCAATGGCCTTATCCACAGTCACGCTTTACATATTATCTCCGGTTATGGCCATTTATTTTTTGGCCGATTGGAAAATTCTTGGGGAGGGTTTTTTTCGAGTTATCCCTCAGCGTTGGCGGATGGAATGGCGAAGGCTGTGGCAAGACATTAACCATGTGATCCGGCAATTTGTGCGGGGAAATATAATTGTCGCAGTGATTGTGGGAGTATTGATCGGAGTCGGTGTAAAATTAGTGGGAATGGAGTATGCTCTGCTGATTGGCTTGATCTGTGGGGTTTCCGATTTGATTCCCTATTTCGGACCGGTGATTGGGGCGGTACCATCGATTCTGTTGGCCCTTATCAAGTCCCCAGGCATGGCTTTGAAGGTCGTTCTGATTATTCTAATTGTCCAACAGCTGGAGGGAAATGTCATCACGCCCAAGCTTATGGGGGAAAGTGTTGGACTTCATCCCCTTTGGGTTGTGTTTGCTCTCTTAGCTTGTGGAGAAATAGCCGGATTTTGGGGCATGTTTTTGGCTGTGCCCTTGGCTGCAGTTCTTCGCGTCGTTTTAAGGCATATTTATTTTAGACTGGTTTCATCTAAGGTCTAAGATGGTTGACAAAGAAGACATTCCCTGTATATACTCTAGAAATAATGGGAATTTCCTAAACTAATGCGAATAAACAGTTCGTTGGCCCGTAAGCTAAGCAGGGTGGTACCGCGAAGAAATCTCGTCCCTGACACTTGATGCAGGGTGAGATTATTTTTTTATTTTTACTTGTTTATAAAGTCAGGATCGGCAGAAGCTAAGCTCTGTGGATGAATTTCAAAGGAGTGTTCAGGACATGTATACTGGTAATCAATTACGGGAGATGTTTCTCAAATATTTTGAGGCTAAAGAGCACAAGATCTTGCCGAGTGCTTCGCTCATTCCCAAAGATGACCCCACACTTTTGTTAACCGTGGCCGGTATGGTTCCTTTTAAACCTTATTTTCAACGCCGGGTGGAACCTCCTTTTCCGCGGGCTACGACTGCCCAAAAATGTGTTCGGACCCCTGACCTTGAAGAGGTGGGGAAAACGGCCCGTCATCACACTTATTTTGAAATGTTGGGAAACTTTTCGTTTGGAGACTACTTCAAAAATGAAGCGATTCCCTGGGCTTGGGAGTATATTACAGAAGTATTAAAAATCCCTGTGGAAAAACTTTGGGTGACGATTTATCCTGATGATGATGACGCGAAAAAGATTTGGATAGAGAAAGCCGGCGTCAGAGCCGAGCGGATCATCGGAGATCCGGAAAATTTTTGGGCGGCCGGTCCGACAGGGCCTTGTGGTCCTTGCTCAGAGATTTATGTCGATCTCGGTGAAACAAGAGGGTGTGGTAAGCCGGACTGTGCTGCGGGCAGCTGTGATTGTGATCGGTTCTTGGAAATCTGGAATTTGGTTTTTATGCAGTATAATCGCGATGAAGCAGGTGTCTTGACCCCACTGCCCAAACAAAACATTGACACCGGAATGGGTCTGGAGCGGATTGCCTCGGTTATGCAAGGGGTAGAGACTAATTTTGATACGGATTTATTCCGTCCGATTATTGACTATGTGGCAGAGCTGGGAGGACTTAGGTATAAGGATAACCCGAAAAATGATCTGGCTTTGAAAGTGGTTGCTGACCACGTTCGCTCGGTGTCCTTTATGTTGGCTGACGGAATTAGGCCGAATAATGAGGGGCGAGGGTATGTCCTTCGTCGGATTTTACGCCGGGCAGTTCGTTATGCCAAACTCTTAGGGATTGATAAACCGTTTCTGGAATCTGTTTTTCGAATTATTCAAAGGGATTATGCTCAGGCCTATCCGGAACTTCAGGAAAACGAGAATTTTATCTTGAATCATTTAAGTTTGGAGGAAAAAAACTTCCAGGCCACTTTAGAGCAAGGTACTCAACTCTTGCAGGAAAAGGTTAAGGAGCTTATCAAACAAGAGAAGACGATTTTAACCGGCACGGATGCCTTTTATCTCTATGAAACTTACGGCTTTCCCGTGGAGTTGACGGAAGAAATACTTGAAGAACAAGGGCTATCCGTGGATATGCTCTCCTTCCAAACTGCGGCTGAGGAGCATCGTCTCCGGGCCAAAGAACAATCTCACCAAATGCGTGCTGTCGCCGAAAGCCCGGAATTGATCGAAAGGGCCAAACTCTTAGGGGCAACGCCTTTTGTTGGCTATGAACAAGTTTCGGCTGTGACAAAGGTTGAAGGTTTGTTTGTTGGCGGCAAGGAAATGCAGGATGTTGGGGAAGGGGAAGAGGTTCTGGTCTTCCTTGCTGAGACTCCCTTTTATGCAGAAAGCGGCGGTCAGGTCTCGGATAGAGGATTGCTTAAAACCTCCCGGGCTGAGGCTCAAGTGCTCGATGTGAAAAAAAGTGTAACCGGGACGATGTATCACCGTGTTCAGGTTCTGACCGGCGTACTACACGTCGGGGAAACCGTGGAAGCGGAAATCGATAACTTTGACCGTCAGGCCACGACCCGTCATCACAGTGCGACGCATCTGCTTCAGGCTGCTCTCCGTTCGGTTTTGGGTGAACACGTCCAGCAAGCCGGGTCTTTGGTGACACCGGAACGCTTGCGTTTTGACTTTACCCATTTTTCACCGCTGACTCCAGCTGCTCTGAGTTCGGTTGAGGGCTTGATCAATGAGGCCGTGTTAAAGAATATGTCCGTTGAAGCGGCGGAAATGTCGTTAAATGAGGCGAAACTTCGCGGGGCGATGGCACTTTTCGGGGAGAAATATGGAGAGACTGTTCGCGTCGTCCGTATGGGGGGGTTCAGCCAAGAATTGTGTGGTGGAACCCATGTCAAAGCCACAGGGGAAATTGGGCTGGTTAAAATTCTCAGCGAAGGCGGGATTGGGGCGGGCCTGCGTCGGATCGAAGCAGTAGCGGGACTGGAAACCTTAGCTTATCTCCGCGCCCTTGATGAGCAGGTGATGGAGGTTGCCCAAATCCTCAAAGCCCAGCCTGCAGATGTGGGTAAGCGCGTCAATGGGTTGGTGGGACAAGTGAAAGATCTCGAACGAGAGATCCTGCAACTTCAGGCAAAGCTTAGCAAGAATGAGGCGGAGGGCTTATTGGAGCGTATTAAGGAGATCGAAGGAGTTCAGGTAATCGCAGCCCAGGTGCAGGTGCCGGATATGGAAGGGCTTCGCCAAATGGCAGATCTTTTAAAGGCAAAGCTCAAAACCGGGGTTGTAATTTTGGGTGCTGTAAGTGAAGGAAAGGTTAACTTAGTGACGTCTGTCACTCCAACAGGTTTAAGTGGGCTTCATGCCGGACAGATTATAAAAGAAGTCGCTAAGATAACCGGTGGTAGCGGAGGCGGTCGTCCTGACATGGCCCAAGCCGGTGGGAAAGATCCCGCTAAATTGGGCGAGGCCATTGATCGTGTGCCAACAATTTTGCGCGGATTTCTGAAAAAATAGAGGAAAAACTATAGGAAGCCAAGAATATCTTATAGCTAGTCGGTAAGCTGTGGAAAGGCGGAAGGGGGATAGGAAAATGGATCGAATGGAAGAAACTATGATGTTTAAGGCTGTGGGGGAAGAAGATGTTTCTGCCCACGATGTTTTGCTTAAGGTGTATGCCGCTTTGCAGGAAAAGGGATATGACCCGATAAACCAGATGGTCGGCTATCTCATGTCCGGTGACCCAGTATATATCACTAGTCATAATCAGGCACGAGCAATGATTCGTAAATTTGAACGCTTTGAATTAATTGAAGAACTGGTCAGAACTTATTTGAATGCCAAATAAATTGATATAGATTAAACCCTCACTGGATGTGGTGAGGGTTTCGCCTTTAGGCGAGGCCGCACTTGCACTGCGTGAGGCGCGAACCACGAAGCGCGAAGACAGAGGCACAAGGCACAACAGGGCACGAAGCAGAAGTACGATGTTCGGACCTCGGATTTCGCGCTTCGAAAGGAGAAGGATATGCGTCAGGTTAAACTTGGCTTATGGGGACCGGAAGTTTCTGAGGTGTGCTTTGGCAGTTTGGCCATATCCCCATTGCAAGGACGTGTTACAGAAGAAGAAGGAGTTTCGGTGCTTAAGTATGCTCTTGAACAAGGGGTAAACTGGATTGACACTGCGGAAATCTATGATAATTATGCCCAAATTGAAGTTGCTACAAAAGGTCGGGCAGATGTTCGTATTGTCAGTAAATCCTATTCAGTCACGGCTTCAGAAATGCGCCGGAGCCTTGAAAAGGCGCGCAGCGCCCTCAAGCGCGAAACCCTGGATTTTTTCCTGCTTCATGAACAAGAAAGCGCTTTAACCCTCAAAGGGCATCAGGGAGCTTGGGAAGAACTCCTGCGGGCTAAGGAAAAAGGTATCGTGCGTTGGGTTGGCATTTCGACGCACGCTGTCGCCGGTGTCAGGGCCGGGGCGCTCCAGCCCGGTCTGGATGTGATCCATCCAATCCTGAACTATCAGGGGTTAGGGATTATTGATGGAACCTTGAACGATATGCTCGACGCCCTTGCCTTTGCGACAGAATTGGGTATCGGGATTTACGCTATGAAAGTTTTCGGGGGCGGGCATTTGAGCCATGACCCGGAAAAGGCCGTATCCTTTGTCCGAAATATTCAGGGTGTACAGGCGATGGCCCTGGGCATGTCCAGTCGGGAGGAGGTGGACTATAACCTTCTTTTGTTGGCGGAGCAGATTATTCCTCAAGACTTGCGGGAAAAGGTTAAACACAAGGAGCGGAGACTCTATATCGCTGATTGGTGCCAAGGGTGTGGGCGTTGTTTGGAAGTCTGCCCGCAGGGCGCTTTGCGCCTTGAAGAGATGGTGGCAGTGGTAGACCCTGAGGCCTGTGTACTTTGTGGGTATTGTGGCAGGGTTTGCGCGCACTTTTGCCTTAAGATCGTATGATAAACTTAAACCTTTTTATATTGGTGGTTAAGGACGGTAGGGGGGATATTTGTGCGGATTATGGGGTTGGATTTCGGATCGAAGACGATTGGCGTGGCGATAAGTGACGCTTTTTTTTGGACGGCCCAAGGGGTTAAGACGATTAGACGCTCCAAGCAGGAGATCAATGAGCTGCGTGAACTCATTCGCGAGTATGAGGTTCAGGAGATCGTGATCGGCTATCCTAAGAATATGAACGGAACTCTGGGGCCCCGTTGTGCCTTAACGGATAAGTTTGCAGAGCTGTTGCGCTCGGAGTTTGGCCTCCCGGTGGAATTATGGGATGAGCGTTTAAGCACGGTGGCAGCCCAGCGGACGCTTCTGGAAGCGGATGTGTCGCGCACGAAACGGAAACTCGTGATTGATAAGATGGCAGCGGTCTTTATCCTGCAAGGGTATCTGGATCGTCGTCAGAAGAATAATATTCCAGTCTGAGTATTTGACAATCATTACCTACAATAGTACAATGACCATATTCTTTGATAAGAGGTGAATAATATGACTGAACATCCACATGATCATAACCATGATGAGCATGACGCTGAAGAATTTGACACAGTTGTTCTAACCGATGATGAGGGAAAAGACCATGAGTTTCTTCATCTTGATACCTTGGAACTTGAAGGCTCGACATACTTTGTTCTGATGCCTATTTCGGACGACGAATCCGAAGATGAGGATGCCGATGAGGCCATTATCCTTAAACTCGGTAAAGATGCCGATGGCGGAGAAATGCTGCTGGACATTGAAGACGATGAAGAGTGGGAAAAAGTAGCGGACGCTTGGGAGAGCTTGGTAGAATCCGAAGATGACGAGTAACCACCGGTAATCATTTGGGAACAGGTAAACAGAAGAACTCGCTGAGATGCTCAGCGAGTTCTTCTGTTTAGTTCCTATATCCACATGGTTGGCGCACATCTGCTGAGATTATTATCGAAAGGCAAAATTTTGCGATAAACGCGAACCTTTCGGGGATACTAAGGTCGACTAATGTGGAGGTGGGGGTTATGAAAGGCATAGGGCAAACAAGGGTGTTGACTTATTATAAACTAGTGGTTTTTCTTTCTATTACGTTGCTTATTGGAGGGTGCACTCCTTTAGGCCATTCGATGAAACCAAATAACCTTTCCTCTCAAATGGCTGAGGATCCGGGCGGCGCTGCGGCAGGAAAGGTTATCCAGCCGGGAACAAGAGTCGACGATTTGGATTTATGTGGTATTCCTGTAGCGGAAGCACCGCTCAAAATCCAAAAATGGGCGAAGGACAAGCTGGAAGAAACGCGTGTACTGTTGTACAATGGAACCGAGATTCCATTGACGTTAAAAGACATAGGGGTTGATTTGGATACCCAGAAGACGTTAGAAGGGATAAGGCGTTTTCCTCGGACGGCTCAACCGAGTGTACTTAAAGTCGATAGGGCAAAAGCGAGCCAGGCACTTCAGGAAAAACTGCAGAAATTGAATCGGCCCGCTAAAGATGCCTCTTATAAGATCATCAAGGACAAGGTTGTCATAACTCCGGCAGAGAATGGTCGGGCAGTTGTTATAGATCGACTGATTGGGGATATCCAGAAGGTTCCCTTAAGTAAGGTGCCGGCACAAATCGGGATTCCAATGGTAGAGGTGCCCCCTTCAGTTACGACAGCGGCTTTGCAAACCTTAGCGTTTGATAAAGTTATTGGAGAGTTTTCGACTAAGTTTGATATTCAAGAGAAAAATCGTGCCGAAAATTTGACAACTGCTGCGAAAGCAGTCGATGGCAAAATCTTGCGTCCGGGAGAGACATTTTCCTTCAACGAGACGGTCGGTCCTCGCGAGCCGGAAACAGGGTATAAAGATGCTTACGTGATTGTCAACGGCGAGTATGTAGAAGGAACCGGAGGGGGGGTATGCCAAGTCTCGTCAACCCTCTATAATGCCGTGCTCTTGGCTGATTTAAAAGTCGTAGAACGGATGCCCCATGCTATAGCCGTAAATTATGTTCCACCGGGTCAAGATGCGACGGTTGATTATCCTAAGATTGACTTTAAGTTTAATAATGACACCGCCTCGTTGGTATATATACGGACAGATGTTCAATCCGGCGTGCTGACTTTTCGGATCTGGGGTAAAAAGACGGAGAAATCTGTACGTATTGAACGGCAAGTAGAGAAAGAAATAGCCTATAAGACGGAACGACGGCTGGATCCTAAGCTGCCCGCAGGTCGAATTGTTCAGGAACAAGCCGGCTCCAAGGGGATGGTTGTAAATGTATGGAAGGTAATTCGGGATATGGACGGAAAAGAGACCAAGCAGTTTCTGGGTCGAGATTCCTATGCTCCGACTAATCGCATTCTGCACGTCGGAAGGAGACGGACTTCTGCAAAGTAGGTAGAAAGAGAGAGTGGGAATATGTCCCCAACGAAAAAAAGACTGCGGGAGATTCTTATGGGGGGGATTCTTGTTCTCTTAATCGGGGGCTTAGGATTATTCTCTTGGTGGACTTGGGCGACAAAGCCCTATTCTTCGACAGGAAATGGGGAGAAAATCACGATTACCCAGGGAACGACGGTTGAACAGCTGGCCCAAGAATTACAGGACCGCAACCTTATTCGCAGTGCCTGGGTGTTCAGGTTTTTAGCCCGTTCACGGCAGACTGATTTCAAGCTTGATGTCGGCGATTACCGATTAACGCCGACCATGTCCCCGGCTGAAATAATTAATGACTTGCTTAAAGGTCCCAAGTTTACAGATAGCAATCGTGTGACAATCCCGGAAGGGTACACCACGGAACAAATCCTCGCCCTTTTAGTGCAAAAGGGGATCGGGAGCAAAGAAGAATTTACGAAAGTTATTACAGAGGATACTTTCCCGTACCCCTTCTTAATAGGTGCGCCTGCGGGAATCCACCGCTTAGAAGGTTACTTATTTCCCAACACCTATTATATTAATAAAAACACAAGCCCCCACGCCGTGATTGACTTGTTCCTCCAACAGTTTGCGAAAGAACTTACCCCGGAGGTACAGAAACAACTTGTCACCTTGAAACTTACTACCTCCCAGTGGGTTACCCTAGGCTCTTTAGTTGAAAAAGAGGCGGTCAAAGAATCGGACCGACCCTTGATCGCCTCTGTGGTAATGAATCGCTTAAAGATTAACAAACCCCTTCAGATTGATGCCACAATCCAGTTTTTACTGAGCACCCCCAAGCCCAAACTTTATAATAAGGATCTTCAGATCCCTTCGCCGTATAATACCTATCTTCATTTGGGATTACCGCCGGGGCCGATCGCCAATCCCGGACATGCCTCTTTGCAGGCGGCATTGCACCCGGCCCAAACGGATTTCCTCTACTATGTGGCGAAGAAAGACGGGTACCATGTGTTCGCTAAGACGTATGCCGAGCATTTAAACAACGTCAAGCTCTATCAGTAAGGCTGTGGGAGCGAGCTGGATTTTGCACGTTCACCCGAAACTCCGTTGCAGCGCACTGGACGCAACTCCGTTTAACGGGATTTACTTTGCAAAATCCAGCTCTGCTCTGGGGAATTTTGGGCTGGGAACGGTTTGAATGATGGGCGTTGGAAGAAGGTATTGCAGACCTTTTAATGATATTGTTAGAACTAGATGTTAGTGGGACTTTTGAGACATCTCTTGAATTTGTTGGACGTCTTTGTCCCCTCGACCGGATAGATTGACGATGATGATCTGGTCCGGTTTCATGGTTGGAGCGAGCTTCATGGCATAGGCGACGGCGTGGGCGCTTTCGAGGGCCGGGATGATCCCTTCCGTTCGGGAAAGACGATGGAAGGCTTGGAGGGATTCAGCGTCGGTGATGCTCACATATTCGGCGCGCCCGATATCTTTTAGGTAGCTGTGTTCGGGCCCGACACCGGGATAGTCCAGACCGGCTGAAATGGAATGGGTGGCGAGGGGTTCGCCCTTTTCATCCGCCATGACGTAACACTTGAAGCCGTGGACGATGCCGGGGGCTCCGGCTGTAAGGGGAGCGGCGTGCTTCCCGGTTTCCAAACCTAAACCGGCCGGTTCAACTCCGATCAGTCGGACAGCCGAGTCGGGGATGAAGTTAGCAAACATACCGATGGCGTTGCTTCCGCCGCCGACACAGGCCATGACGACATCGGGGAGCTTCCCCTCCGCTTCCAGGATTTGTTGGCGTGCTTCTCGGGAGATGATGGACTGGAAATGTTTGACGAGTGTGGGGAAGGGATGAGGCCCTACGGCTGAACCGAGCATATAAAACGTGTTTTCATAGTTCGTGGCGAAATCCATCAGGGCGGCATCGACGGCATCTTTCAGCGTGCGTGATCCGGAGGTGACGGAGACCACCTTGGCACCCAGGAGTTCCATCCGGAAAACATTGAGGGCTTGACGTCGGGTGTCTTCTTCACCCATGTAGATAACGCATTCCATGTCGAAGAGGGCACAGGCCGTTGCTGTGGCTACACCGTGTTGCCCGGCTCCGGTTTCGGCGATCACTCGTTTAACTCCCATGCGTTTGGCAAGTAACGCCTGCCCAAGGACATTGTTGATTTTATGAGCACCGGTATGATTTAAATCTTCCCGTTTAAGGTAGATTTTTGCCCCTCCTAATTGTTTGGAAAGTTTTTCTGCATAGTAAAGGGGGTTGGGGCGGCCAACATACTGACGGAGATAATAGTCCAGTTCTGCATTGAACTCAGGATCATCCTTGTACTTTTCGAAGGCATCATCCAATTGATCCAGGGCGTTTTGCAACTGAGGTGGGACAAAACTTCCGCCATATTCACCAAAATAACCTTTTTCCATAATAAAATCCCTCCATCTCGATTTTGAAAAATAAAAAAACTCTCCATCCTGCAAAGGACGGAAAGTTAATTTCCATTATGCCACCTTTTTTGTAAGGACCTACAAGTAGATCCGATACTTCAAGCTTAGATACGGAGTAGGGTGCGATTCTCGTGCATTATTAAGCAGATGCGGAGAGCCGGTCTCTCGATATCCGTGTTTCTGTAACGGGAAACCCCCGGTATCACCTACTGACGCCTGGCGCGTTCGGATTACGACTCTGAGATCCATTCGGTCAACGGGAAGTGTATCAGACTTTCACCTGCTCTGACTCGCTCTAACATTCCGCAAGGACTTACTATTTCTCATCATTGTCTTGTACGATATCCTTCTGTATTGTAATATGGCCAAGGGTGGACGTCAAGGGGGATTTGTTATAAACGGGTTGAATTTGATTGCCCAGGAAAGCATAATGATAACAAAAATTACCATAAAAGGTGGATGGAAATGTCGGATCAAATATATTCGATTGAAGAAATAAGAGATATTGTCAAGGATGTAGCTCAACAATATGGAGTGGAGCGGGTTTGGCTTTTTGGCTCATATGCAAGGGGCGAGGCGAGGCCCGATAGCGATATTGACCTGCGTATTGACAAGGGTCGGATAAGAGGCCTTTTTCAGCTTTCGGGTTTTCATTCAGATATTGAGGAAAAGCTCAATACTCGTGTTGATGTTCTTACTACAGAAAGCCTCAACGAAAAGTTCTTGAAACGAAAGATAAAAGAAAAATAGTCAGAGATATTTTGCTGGAAGTACAGTATAATGTGGATTTGGATGTTGTAGTCTACACGCCCCAAGAATGGAAAAACAATAAAGATGATCAGGCCACATTGGCGGGCATTATTCAGAGGACTGGGGTGAGTTTGATTGGTTGATAGTGATCAGGTACTCAGTTAATCAACCACAGATTACACAGATTAACACAGAATAAATACATTTTGGCTCTAAACTACAAATCGCTTGTAACTCAATTGATGATCGCCAAAGTTGATTAAAAGGCCTCGTTTTAACCCGGTGGCTTTCAGATAATTTATAATTTGTGCCTCTTCATTGACTCCCATCTTCGAAACGGACTTTAGCTCAACAAGAACCTCGTTATAACAAATATAGTCCGCTCTGTATGTACAATTCAGTTCTTTGCCTTTGTAATTTATTCCAATCGAAACTTCTTTTTGAAACGGAATCCCTTTTTCAGCCAACTCAATTGCTAATGCCGCCTGATAAACCGCTTCGAGAAACCCTGGTCCAAGTGTCCGGTGTACCTCCATTGCTGCACCAATAATGGCATAGGGCTGTGAATCCCGTTCCACATTCTCCATCCCCTTTATCCTTTGTCTGTGTGTTTCTATACTAATCGTTCTTAATCTGTGTAATCTGTGTAATCTGTGTAATCTGTGTAATCTGTGGTTCCCCGTTCAGAATTCCCCAAGGCTCTGAATAGTCACTTATTTTTTCCCGTATTTACAGTGTTTCTCCTTGTAGGTATAAAAAAATGCGGGATTTTAGGCTTTAACTTATTCAGTAAATCTATAGGTAGTGAAAAAGTATAGTTTTTCATAATTTGCGCCATTAAAAACACTCCTGCCTCTATTTACGTACCATTAATTTTTTAATGGCCTTATCAAGACCTTCTAACGTTAATTCATACATAGGAAAGACGTCGCGCACCATCTTTAAGGTTTGATACCCGTGGACTCGCTCCCAATGCTCCTCCGGTATAGGATTGAGCCAGACATTATACGGAAACTTCTTGGCAAGACGTCCCAGCCAGACAATTCCCGGCTCCTCGTTTCCTAAGTCCCAAAAGATGTTGCCATCGCTGATCAGGAGTTCGCTGGGCGACATGGCCGCGTCACCGATGATGATTACTTTGTAATCAGAATTGAGCGAACGCAAAATATCCTCTGTCTTGACAGCTTTGCGGGGATTACACGAGGCATCTGAATACAAGAGATCATAGATGCAGTTGTGAAAGTAATAGAACTTTAAAACCTTAAAATGGGACGACTTATGCACTGCAGCGAAAAGCTGGCTGCAAATCCTGGCATAAGGAATCATTGAACCTCCCGCATCCATCAGGACGATCACCTTGACGGAATTTTTGCGCGGTCGTGTCCAAACAAGCTTTAATTGGCCGGCATTCTTACAGGTTTCACTAATCGTATCCTCTAAATCAAGTTGATCTTTGACGCCCTCCACGCGCGTACTAAACTGGCGTAACCGTCGTAACGCCACTTCAAACTGACGTACTCCTAAGGTTGTGTCTATACGATAATCCCGGTAATTTCTCTCTGCAGCTACCTTTACAGCGGATTGACTGTGTGACTCCCCCCCAATTCTAATTCCCCCCGGATGAAAACCGGAGTGTCCAAAGGGCGAGGTGCCGGCAGTTCCTATCCAGGTATTGCCGCGGTGATGCGGAGCGTCTTGTTTGCGCAAACGTTCTTCCAGTGCTTTCTTCAAACTCTCCCAATCCGGAAAACCTAATTTTTGCAAGACCTGATCGCGTTCCTCTTCAGAAAACATTTTGGCAGGCAGGGGATTGGCCAGCCATTGGGAAACCTGATCCAATAATTGTTCCGGGGTTTTGATCCCTTGGAAATATTTCTGGAAGGCCAGGTCATATTGGTCAAAGTGGCTTTCGCTTTTTATTAAGACAGCTCGGGCCAGATAGTAAAACCCGATTAAACTTGATTCTGCTAAACCAACACTGAGGGCCTCCATGAGGGTCATCCATTCGGTGAGCGAAACCGGAACACCCTCTCGACGCAATTGATAAAAAAAGCTTGTATACATAGTTATTCCTACCAGCCACGAGTTTTGGCACGGGAAGGATTTTCAGTGCCGCGCGAATGTAACTGTCTCAGCGTGAGATCAAAATCCTGATTCTTTTTTAGCAATGCTCCTAAAAACGGTATCTCCTGAGCAATCTTATCCGGGTCAATACCACCGATGGTTAAAGCTTGCACCCAATCCAAGAGCTCGCTTGTGCTGGGCTTTTTCTGCAAACCGGAGATACTGCGCAGCCAATAGAACGATTTTAAGGCTTCAGTCAGTAATTTCTCTGCCAACTCCGGAAAATGGACGTGAACAATCTCTTCCATCATCGGCTGATCGGGAAAGTCGATATAATGAAAAACACAACGCCGTAAAAAGGCATCCGGCAGTTCTTTTTCGGCGTTGCTGGTGATGATCACAATCGGTCGATGCTTAGTTGTGATGGTTTCCCCGGTTTCCGGTATGTAAAAATTCATAACGTCCAATTCCCAGAGTAAATCATTCGGGAACTCTAAGTCAGCCTTGTCAATTTCGTCGATCAACAGCACAACCCGTTCAGCCGAGGTAAAGGCCTCGCCAAGTTTACCTAATTTGATATACTTTTTGATGTCGGAGACATTCTGATCACCAAATTGGCTGTCGTAAAGACGCTGGACCGTATCGTAGACATAGAGACCATCCTGGGCTTTAGTGGTGGATTTAATATTCCAGATAATTAAGCGGAGACCAAGAGCACGGGCAATACTTTCCGCTAAGACGGTTTTGCCTGTGCCCGGCTCTCCCTTGATTAGGAGCGGCCTTTTTAAGGCAACTGAGATATTCACACTGTTTTGGAGATCATTCGAGACGATATAATCCTCAGTTCCTTGATAAAATAAATGATCGGTCATTTGCTTGAGTCCTCCTCATCGTCGTTGAACTTATTTCCACTTAATTATCATACCACTTTATTAAGTGAGATTAAGCATTTTTTTAAATTCATGATATAATAAAGATTGAGAAATAGACGGAGGTATGTCATGAGTATCCCAGCGTTGACCTCAGACCCAATCTGTACTTATGCACATGTTCTGGCCTAGTCAGAGCATGAAGAGCATGAACGATGGGAAATCCTCCAAGGTGTTCCTTATGCCATGACACCGGCACCTACGATCCAGCATCAGGAGGTAGTCGGTGCGCTTTATCGAATTTTTGGCAATTACCTGCAAGGGAAGAACTTTCGAGTCTTTATTGCCCCACTGGATGTATTATTGGCTGAGGGTCAAGAGCCGGATGAGCAGATTAAAACTGTTGTCCAACCGGATGTGTTTGTTGTCTGTGACAAAACTAAGCTCGATAAACGTCGCAGTAAAGGTGCACCGGACCTGATTATCGATAGCCTGAAAGGATCGTCAACCCAAGAAGTAAGCTGCAAGTCGCACCTTACTTCTTTTAAGTTTAACCTTTGCTTAACAAATTCGTTTCAGGGAAACTTATTGTTTATGATAGAATATAGGTAGCAAAAGAAAGTAGCGAAGGAAAGTATGAAGTGAAAAAGTTAGGGGATTTTTATGAAAAAACCTGAGTTGTTAGCTCCTGCGGGAGATTGGGAAAAGTTAACGTATGCGCTGGCTTATGGAGCGGATGCGGTTTATATGGGTGGGCAGGCTTTTGGGCTGCGAGCTTACGCGGGAAATTTCAGCTTTGAGGAAATGGAGAGGGCCGTGAACCGAACCCATGGGATGGGGAAGAAGATTTATGTGACAGTGAACATTTTTGCTCATGAAGCGGACTTTGAGGAACTGCCGGCTTATTTGAAGCAGTTAGAAGGACTGGAGGTAGACGGGGCGATTGTCTCCGATCCCGGCGTAATTGCTCTGGCCCGTGAAGTGGTGCCCCGTCTTCCTCTGCATTTAAGTACCCAAGCCAATAACACGAATTCGCATACGGTTCGATTTTGGCTGAAACAGGGGATTGAGCGAGTCGTTCTGGCTCGGGAGCTGACGCTTGAGGAACTGCGGAGTATGCGCGCCAAGGTTGATGGCGGTCTGGAGATCTTTATCCATGGCGCAATGTGTATGTCCTATTCCGGGCGGTGTTTATTAAGCAATTATCTGACCGGACGCGATGCTAACCGGGGGGAATGTACTCAGCCCTGTCGCTGGGGATATGCCTTGGTTGAGGAAAAACGGCCGCAGGAAAGCTTTCCGATTGAGGAAGATGAACGAGGTACTTATGTCTTTAACTCCCATGATTTATGTCTCTTGCCTCATCTGCCTTTGTTAAAGCCGCTGAATATTGATAGCTTTAAGATCGAAGGCCGGATGAAGAGCGTCCAATACGTTGCCAGTACCGTCAAGGTTTATCGGGAGGGGATCGATACGCTCTGGGATGAAGGGGAGGAAGCCTTTCGGGCGAAGCTCCCCGGTTGGCTGGAAGAGATGGATAAAGTCAGTCACCGGGATTATTCGGCAGGCTTTCTGTTTGGCAAACCGGGGGCCAAGTCCCATAACTTAGAGTCCTCTCACTATGTCCGGGATTATGATTTTGTGGGAGTGCGCTTAAATGATGAAGAAATTGCGACTTTAGCGCCGCCCGCTAATGAACAGACTGCCTGGATTGAGCAACGAAATCACTTTCAACGCGGAGAGATCTTAGAAGTTTTGACGCCGCAGGGATCGGCGTGGACGTTTGAGGTTCGTGAGATGTGGGATAGCGAAGGGGAACCCCTGGAAGTAGCTCGTCATGCCCAGCAGACGATCAGGGTGGCGGTTCCCCGGAAAATACTGCCCTATAGCATCTTGCGGCGGGCGAAGCAGGCGAGCAAGCAGCGCAATCTCCCAGTGTGAAATTATGCGGGTTAGGGGAAATGCGGATGGATTTCGGTATTGTAAAACTAAATCCTAATGTTAATAGGAAGAAAATTTTAACAAAGTCACTATTTTCGGATACCGATGTCCTGGTTCAAGCGCGTTTAGATCGCGTGGATATGCAAATGCTGGATAAACTTGTCGAGGGCTTAGGGCATCTCGGCATTGTCACTACGACGAATAAAGCTTTAGGAGAAGTGCTGATTCTATCGACCAGGGACTGCTGGCCGGATTTAAAACAGGCCATCGAGAAAATGCCGTTTGAGATTGAATTCATCGAAATCGCAAAGCTTCATGATTAAAGGCTGAAATAATTTGGAAATTAAAGATCAAGGGAGAATAGCCAATGAATGTCCGAAAAGTGCAAAACGATCCTCAAGCTAACCATAGCTATGCAGATACTGACCTGATCATCAAAGCGCGCCTCGATCGGTCGCAAATCCAAATGCTCTGCAAATTTGTCGAGGGTTTGGGCCATCTTGGTATTGTAACGACGACGAACAAGGAGTTGGGAGAGGTGAAGATTCAAACCACGAAGGACTGCTGGGGAGAGTTGAAGCAGGTTATCGAACAGATGCCGATTGAGGTTGAATTTATTTAATATTTCTGGCGATACTGAATGGATCAGTGGTCTTAATAGCTAAATCCTATAACACCCTAACGGGTAAGACTTGTCAAGTATTAGCATCTCTATTTACTGAAATTTAACCCGATTAAGCCCATTGACTATTTTCGGTTTAACCGCTACTATAAAGATGTTTAAAGCAGACTTTAGTCCCAGTGGAATAGGACCAAAGGACCATTTTCTAGGAATATTATGTCGTTTAGTAGAATTTTGTCAAGAAATTCTGTATTCAGGAATGCCATAGCTTATGTTAATTGTGAAAGTTTTCTTGTTTTCCATCACTATTATTATAGTTTAATTACAGTTACAATCATATACGAGAATTGAAGCAAGCAGGAAAATCAATGAATTGAAGTGTATTTCTGGTGCCTTTGAGAGCTTTATCTTATGCTTGGAAGAGAAAGGTGTCATAAAGGAGTATGGAACAATCTAAGCGGAAACTAAAGCTGGGCGAGCTCTTGATGGGAGCAGGAATGATCACTCAAGCTCAGCTTGAGGAGGTGTTAACAGAACAGCGACAGTCCCGAAAACGGATGGGACAGATCCTTGTTGAGCGTAACATTCTAACCGAAGAAGAGATCATGGATACCCTTGCGGTGCAGCTTTCCCTGGAACGTTTTGATATCGGGAAAGCCTTTATTGATCCCGAAATTGCGCGCAGTATTCCCGAAGAAGTTGCCAAAAAATATAACTTAATCCCTTTTGGTGAAAAAGATGGCAAGCTGCTGGTGGCGATGAGTGATCCTCTGAACATCTTTGCCATTGATGATATCTCGTTTATTACGCATAAACCAATTCAACCGTGTATAGCCGGGTACGAGTCCATTGAAAAGGCCATTGAGCTTTATTTCAGTAAACAATCAACCGATAAAGCCCTGGAAGACTTGAAAAAGGAATACAAGATTGAACTCGATGGAAAATTCGATCAGGCAGTTATTGATGAAGTCCAGAGTGCTCCTGCAGTAAGGCTTACAAATTCGATTCTCAGCCAAGCCATTACCAGAACTGCCAGTGACATACATATAGAACCTTTTGAAAAGGAAGTTAAAGTCCGCTACAGAATTGATGGGGTTTTAGTGGAAAGTATGGTGATACCCAAGAGCCTATACTCCTCCGTATGTACCCGTATCAAGATTATGGCAGGGATGAATATTGCCGAAAACAGGGTTCCTCAAGATGGAAGAAACGAAATGGAGGTTGGAGGCCAAAGCTACGACTTCCGGGTTTCCTCGTTGCCAACTGTGTATGGGGAGAAAATTGTTATCCGAATTCTTGATAGGAAGAATTTTCACTTAAGTCGAAGTGTGCTGGGCTTTACGAGCCATGAGAATACCCTGCTTAATCGAATGCTAAGTATGCCCTTCGGCATTATCTTGTTGACCGGACCGACGGGTAGCGGAAAGTCCACGACACTTTACACGATCTTAAAGGAATTAAACAAAGTCGATCGGAATATTGTGACCGTCGAAGATCCGGTCGAGTATACTTTATTGGGGATTAACCAGGTTCAGGTCAATGCCAAAGCGGGACTAACCTTTGCCTCCAGCTTGAGGAGTATTCTGAGACAAGACCCTGACATTATCATGATTGGGGAGATGCGAGATGAAGAAACTGCCCATATCGCTGTGCGAGCGGCCATCACCGGGCACTTAGTCTTTTCTACGCTGCACACTAATGACGCACCGAGCTCCTTGACTCGCTTAGTAGACATGGGGGTTGCCCCTTACCTAGTTGCCGAAGCGGTTATCGGGATTATTAGTCAAAGGCTCCTGCGCAAACTATGCCCCTCCTGTAAGCGGGGCTACCTCGCTGAAGAACGGGATAAGAAGATTCTGCGCGAACCAAACGTTCGCAAATTGTATAAAGCGACAGGTTGCCCAGCTTGCAATAATTCCGGCTATAAAGGACGTCTCGCCATTCACGAGGTCTTACATTTAGACAATAAATTGCGCAGCGTTATTGAAAAGGGAGCCAATGCGGAGGCCCTGAGGGCGCTGGCCATCAAAGACGGCATGGTGTCGCTTTATGAAAATTGTCGACAGCTTGTCTTGAATGGAGACACCAGCATCAACGAGATGGTACGTACTGTTTATTCCAGAGATTGAGGCAGATGCAGCTCTGGAGCATCTCTGTATCCGAGAGAAGGTGGTTGAATAAGATAATGCCTATTTATACGTACAGAGCCAAAAACTTAAGCGGTGAACAGCTTTCTGGCACTCAAGACTTTAAGTCTCTGGAGTTTCTCAAGGCTATGTTGTCTGAGCAAGGATATTTTCTGATTGATGCTCAGATTAAGGGGAAAGAGTACAGCTTTGGCGAATTATTCAACCGAGTTGACATCAAGGATATTTCCCTTTTCTGTCGTCAGTTCTCAGTGATCCTGAATGCCGGGATTCCGATTGTCGAGGCTTTAGCTATCTTAAGAGATCAGGTGGAAAAGAAAAAGTTTCGAGAGGCACTGGAAGATGTTCATGATCAACTCCAGCGTGGGAATCTTTTTTCGAGCACTTTGCAAGCACATCCGAAGGTCTTTCCGGATTTTATGATTAACATGGTTTTTGTGGGGGAAGCGAGCGGAACATTGGATACCATTATGATCAGTCTAGCGGAGTATTATGAAAAGGAAAACAAGCTGCGCCGCAAGATTAAAGGTGCAATGACTTATCCGATTATTCTCCTTGTGCTCATGGTAGGAGTGGTGACAATACTATTAGTTAAAGTTCTGCCAACGTTTGCCACAATCTTACAGTCGATGGGAGGGGAATTGCCCACCTTAACTAAAGTCTTGATGGGGCTGAGTGGATTCATGGTTAAGAATATGGGGCTACTTTCTGGCATAGTTATTCTTGGGAGCATAGGTCTGAATATCTTGTCAAAGAATGATGAGTTTAGGTTTTGGCTGGATTCTCTAAAATTAAAGATTCCTATTGTCAAAGTAACTGTCGTGAAGGTGATTACCGCGCGGTTCGCCAGAAGTATGGGGATTCTCCTCAAAAGTGGTATGCCGATTATCCGTTCTTTCGAGATTATGAGTGATTTACTGGGGAATCGGGTAGTGGCACATAAATTCAATGACTGTAAAGATGAAGTGATGGAGGGCAAGGGGATATCCGGCTCCATTAAAAAAATGGGGGTTTTCCCGCCGATGCTGATTCATATGATTGAAGTAGGAGAAGCCACAGGGCAATTAGATGAGATGCTCACACGAACAGCCGGATTCTTCGACGAGGAGGTGGAGGAAGCGATCAGCAAATTGACCGCTATGCTTGAACCAGCGATGATCGTGATAATGGCAGTCGTCGTGGGTACAGTCGTTATGGGAATGATGTTGCCTATGGTCAGCATTATGCAATCGGTTCAACAGTAATTAAGAGAGGAGGATGAAAGAAATAATAGTAATAAGACAACGATTGGAGGAAATTAAACAAAAGACAAAGGGCTTTACTCTTGTGGAATTAATTGTGGTTATTGCTATTATTGGGATCTTGTCTTCGATCTTGTTGCCCAAGTATTTTGGCTTTACTGATGATGCCAGACAGGCTGCGGTAGTATCTGAAGCTAAAAGTATTAGGTCAATATGCGAAATCTATTATGCAAATAATGATTACTGGCCTGCAGTGAGTAACGGCGGTGCATCAGGTTTCCAAATTCAAGATGGTGGGACACAAGGCAGTGCTACTTATAGTACTACTGCAACGAAATTTTCTGGAGTCCTGGAAGGCTATAGTACTACGGATGGTTCATTTACCTATACAATAGGTTCTCATTCTGCCATATGTGATAGCAACGGTAATGTTGCTTCTACCTCCTAAATAATTTTTCGAAGAATGATTATAGCCCATTTGGTTATAATCATTCTTCGAAAATCTAAAGTTATAAGCAACTTTTAATTAACGCACTTAAGTCCTGATGCCGCCAAAAAAATTGGGTAGTTCAAATGGGAATGTTATTGCCTATGATCTTCATTGCATTTGATTTACAATAATTAAGGAGGAAGAATAGAAATGGAACAAATACAACGTTTGAAAAAGACTGGTCAAAAGATAAAGGGTTTTACTCTTGTAGAATTGATTGTAGTTATAGCCATTATTGGTATCTTGGCAGCAATTTTGTTGCCTAAGTATTTTGGATTTACAGATAACGCCAGAGAGGCTGCTGTAATATCTGAAGCGAAAAGTATCAGGTCAATGGCGGAGACCTTTTATGCAAATAACGACACATGGCCTACAGTGAGTGCACTTACTGGTTTTACAGTTCAGACAGGGGCTGCAGCAGCTGATTATACAAATTCACCAACGTTCTCTGGCACATTAACTGGCGTAACTAATTTGACTTTATCAAACGGCACTTTTACCTACACAGAAGGTTCTCATAGCGCTACATGTGATACTAACGGTAACGTTACTGGTAGCTAGATCAATTTTTTGAAGAATCGTTATAGCCCACTTGGCTATAACGATTCTTCCCAAAGGAGTCATTGGCATTGTCCAAAAATAAAGGCTTCACTTTGATAGAAACGATAATAGTGCTCGCGATTATCGGAATTATTCTTGCGGTGACATATCCCAGCTTGTCCGGAGCTTACGATATGTCAAATGAAAATGATCGAGCCAAGCAAGAATATGTAGTAAATAAAGCTTTAATAGAGTACTATGCTTTGACGGGAACTTACCCTATTCAAAGTGATGTGAATTGGACATCAGAATTCGCTCAGCAAACTGGAGTCAGCTTGATGAATACGACAAAATATAATTACACTTACACAACGAATGTCAATAATGAAATCATCGCGATCAGTGTTCAATTGATAAAAAAAGATACACTTTGGTAGAAATAATCCTAGTGCTCGTATTATCGGGAAGATCGCTGCCGATGACATAGCCTAGTTGTCGAGCTAAGGATATGTCAAAAAAATGACTGCGCCAAGCAAAAGTAGGGGTTGAAATAAACGTATTCATATCTAAGAGTAACCTATGATGTCAGCGCGCTCCAAATTGATTTGAATTAACACTGGAGGAATCAATATTGGAGAAAGAAAAAACAAACTGCACAAAAGGAATAAGAGGGTACACACTGGTAGAGCTCGTCACGGTTTTGGCAATCATGGCTATTTTGGGTACCATGCTGATGTCAATGCTTGACATAGGGGTTAAATTCTATCGTACAGCGGATACTGCAATGGATAATCAAAATAATGCTCGGTTGGCTATTGCCTATATCACGGTGAAAATCCGACAAAACGACGTAGCTGGTGAGATATCGGTCATCCCTAAAACAGATAGTTCAAACAATCCGATTCAGGTCTTACAAATACAAGACGCGAGTGATCCATCAGGAAACAATTATTTTTGGATCTATTTCGAGAACCCTAACAGCACTATGGGTGTATTACGAGAACAAAGAGGGACAGCCTTTGACCCTGTGCTGGGAGATGGTAAGGAAATCGCGGATTTATGCAATGTTGACATAGAACAACCAAATGGGACCAATAGTATAGAAATTGTATCTACATCGCTGGATGGTTCAGTCAATTTAACTCAAAATATCACCTTGCGTTCTTCACTTTAGTTTCACAATTAAGGATAAGTATGCAATGAAACAAGGTTAACAGGAATGAGTCCATTTAATCAATGAATTTTGGTAGAGGCCAGGAGGAACATAATGTTTGGGGATAACAAAGTTCTGGGAATTGATATTGGCACACGTTTGACCAAGTTCGCGCTGCTCAAACAAGGAGCTAAGCCAGAAATAAAAGCCTGGGCTATTGTCCCTACGCCAGCGGGGAGTGTCTCAGACGGACTGATAAGAGATAAGCAGACGGTACTGGATATGCTGAAGAGTGCCATCAGTGAGCATAATTTAATGGCCAAGCGAGTCGCTGTTACGCTTCATTCCTCTAGAGTTATGCTTCGAGAGCTAAACATGGCTGCTCTTCAAGATGATGAGATTGAACCTGCAGTTCAATTTGAATTATCTCAGAGTTTCCCAGATATGCTTCATACGCATGCTACTGCTGTTAAAATCTATACTAGAACGAGTGAGTTTCTCAATGGGATTAGTACCTCGTGCCCGAAAAAAATTGTCGATAGCTATCTGGAGCTTTTTGATAATTCGGGTATTGCCTTAAAATATTTGGATGTCAATGCTAACTGCTTGGCTAAAGCTTATAATTGTTTCGTTCAGCCCCCTGAGCCAGGAGATTCGGTTCTTCTAGTCGATCTCAGTTACACCATGTCTCAAGTCAATGTCTTAGTGGATGGAAAATTAATCTTAAGCCGCAGTGTTTCTGGCGGAGGTGCTTTCGTCGATAGTTTGATCGTTAATCGGTTTGAGAATACGATGGATGAAGCGGAAGTAGCCAGAACGAGCGGGTATAAAACTTTGTCAATTAGCCAAGATGAACTGGATTCTTGTCTTCGACTGGGATATTCAGCAGTAGAGGAACAGATGCGGCAAACCTTGGATTACATACGATATAGTAAGCTTCAAGATGGGATTAAGGATATCCGTCTTGCTGGTGGAGGTAGCAATTTTCCAGGCCTGGAGAATTATTTCAGCGGGGTGTTCAGAATTCCTGTCTACATAGCGCAATCGGATAGTATACCTCTGGAAATGTCAGATAAATTTTTTATATTGATGCCAGCAATTGGCGCGGCTCTAAGGGAGGACTAGTGTTATGAAGGATATTAACCTGATTTCACAGTCCCAACAGCAAAAGAAAGAACGCTTGAGTTCAGGGATAGCTCAACAGTTGGGGATCGCTTTTTTGGTTGTCTTAGTCTTAGGAATGCTGGGATATGGGATTATCGCGTTTCTCCAGTCTAGATTAACCTCGAAGGAGGTGGCCATCCAACAGAACATCAAGGCCGCTTCTCCCATCGTCGCCATAAAACAAGATATTCAAGTCAAACAAGATAAGATTAATCAGCTTTCGGGAATAGTTGATTTAGTGGTGGCACAGTCCGTGTTGAATACGAGAATCTTAGACGGTATTTCTAACGTGATGCCCGATAATGTTTTTATAGTCAACTATGCCCTCGATCAAAGCGGAAGTTTGAATATCATGGGGAAATCAAAGGATATGGATAGCATTGCTTATTTTATACACAAATTGAAGGGCAGCGGCTTGTTTACTGATGTTTATTTAAGTAATGTGAGCGGCAACAGCAGTGGCAATTCGAATTCTAACGCGAATGTGACTTCTGGTTCGACAGATTATAATTTCTCGGCTCTTTTAACCTTGAAAAAGTGAGGAAAAACTATGAAGTTGAAGGTTGATTTATCTAAACTCAAGAACTTTGATTTGTCATTCAAGTCAATAAAATTGTCCAAATTGTTCAAGTCATTCAAGTCGTCCAAATCTTTTAAGTCGCTTAAATCGTCCAAGAGGATATCAAGCTTCTTACAAAAAGTAAAAAAGGTCAAACCTTCAAAATCACCCAAGCTTACTCTTTCCAAACGGGATTTTATTTTAGTAAGTCTATTGGTATTGGGGTTAGAAGGATACGAATTATATAATATGCTCCTAAGTCCCAAGTGGCAAGCGTACAGTAGCTTGCAGACACGCTATGCTGGGGAGCAGATAATTGCGACGAATTTTGGAAAGGACATGGCCAATAAAAATCAATATCTTGAAAACGACAAGCTGTTGGATTATAAGCTTAGTGTCTTAAAACAGGAAATCCCTACCGAAATTCCTCAGGAGGAGATTGTACTATCATTAAACAAATTGGCCAAGGCCAGTAAACTTGACATTGGTGGGATAGCGTTGAGTTCTATCTCCACTGTGAGCAAACAAGATTTTGCTGCAGGGAAAACATCCTCTGCTCAGCCACAGAACGCCGGCAATAAGGTAAATACGCCAGCGACTGTCCTTAAAGACACTGAAACTAGTCAAGGAGCTACGTCAACGAGTACCGCTAATGACAGTAAAACTAGTCGAGCTAGACCCAATGTGGCTGGTAATGTGCTTTTGGTGGAGGATGTGGATATTACCTTTTCGGGCAATTATGGAACTTTGTATAATTTCATCGGCGAATTGGAAAAAAGTGATCGTAGAGTCATTGTCAAAGAAGTCAGCATGGTTCGAGGGGATGGTAGCTTATTAAAAGGAGCCCTCAAAATACAGTATGTGGGGTATATAACTTCCGATGATAAGAGCACGTACTCCTTGGATACTCCACCTGTGAATGGCAAAGACAGCCCGTTTCTGGCTTATCCAGGATTTGTAGATAAGGTCGCTGCATCGAACGTGTCTAGTCCTGGTTCAGCCTCAGCTTCAGACGCATCTCTAGGTTCAGTAGCTCCAGTCAAGACTTATAATCCGAATTTTTATCTTTTGCTCAATTCGTATGATGATAATGCACCTAAGATGATCATGGGAGATTACACCAAGGATGGCACGGAAATCTATAATAATTCCAATGCCAGTGTAAGGGGTAAGTTGTCCATTAGCGGCAATCAAGATAGTATGACCTATTCTTATTCGCTTGGAGGAACTCCGCAAACTCGAACTGGCAAATTACTTTTGGATGGAGGAAAGTTAAGGGTACAGGTTATCTCTCAAGCGCGTAAAAATGGTCAAGATAAGGTAAGTTTGATACTTGATGTTGATAATCAAACGAACTATCCCCTAGAAATTGATGTAATTAAGGATGATAAGCAAGCTCCGCGTTTTAGTCTTGGCACACAATCAGGAAGTGTAACAGTAAAGTAGGTGATCTTGTGAGACGTAAGTATGACAAAGGCTTCACCCTAGTTGAAGTAATGGTTGCGATGGTAGTAGTGACCATTATCTCAACGCCGCTTTTACAAATGTTTGTGACAACAAGTTATAGTAATAAAAACGCCCAACTCATGGATATTGTGAATAATATTACCGTTCAGCAAGCCGAAAAATTTAAAGCTGCTATAGCTGCTTTAAATCCAGGGAGCTATAATGCTCAAACTGTGTATTGTAATGCGGCTGGAAATATTTTAACAAATTCAACCGGTGCGGCTATTGAAGTTGTAAGTGTAGTGAATTCTCCAAGTCCAGTCCCATCATTAAGTGGTGTTTCGTATTATCCTAATGTAGTAGAGACATTTACATTAACTAATGACTATGTTGTAAAGATTATAGAGTATACTGACACAACTGACCCCAATAACATAATTATTACATCCTATGAAGTTGATGTTACAGACGAAGACAATAATCCGATTATTTCGCCACTGACAATTAGTCCGACGACAATTAATAATAATATTTTACCCATTGGGGTTGATTTCAATTTTGGAACTAATCTGCGCACAATCAATTTAACCAATAACTCAAATTTGGAAGTGAGTTTTTATGTCCTTAATGCAATGCTCAATACCGATCAGTCGGCTCCTCAGTTAGTAACTATTAATTCCAGCCAAGGATCAGCGAGTCTATATTATGTTCCTTCTGCAAATTCACAAAATCAAAATTATCAATACACATTGGATCTTATCGTCAAAAAGACAGATCCGTCTGGTGAGTGGCAAGAGATATCCAGATCTTCATATTCAGACTCAGATTTGGCTCCTCAAGATAAATCCTCATCAATATATGGGCTCGATTTAACGCATTAGATTTAGGATTGGAGATATGTGCTATGAATCAGTGGATACGCAATAATCTAAAAAGTGAACAGGGCAGTACGATGATCATGGCATTGTCGGTAATCCTTACCCTGACGACATTTGCTACGATATCCCTGATGACGAGCGTGGCCAATATCCAAATGAGCGGCAAATACAGAGACTGGTCCAAGGACTATTATACCCTTGACAAGAATGCAGAATTAAGAGTGAATACAATTAATAATTTACTTGAAAAAGCAGAGAATTGCGCTCAAATATATATGAATCGGCAGTATTATTTATCTAATCCACTTTCGATAACGGTCAATCCTCTTGATAATCCCAATAATGATCAGGACATATCGAACGCATTGGGAAATACAAGTACTGCAGCAATAAATTATATGTATTCTAATTGGCAAGCGCAGGATGCCTTTAAAAGACTTTATTACTATTATGCTTCTAGCATACTCGACTATGAGAAAAATAATATTTCGGGTCAGCAGAAATATATAATTAACTATTTGAATAATGACACACTCATTGATTATCAGTCAGCGCTGTTTAGTAATGATAATAATGTTTTAACTGAAGGCAGTCTTGCGGTAACAATTGATACTGATGATTCCACAGATACTACAGATCCCCCATACATTGACCCTGCTACTGTCAACAAAAAGCAAGTGTCGGTTACGCTTAATGTGATGTTTCCTACGTATCAAAATCTTCCGAATAAGGTCATATGTCAAGGAAATCCGGTATTTACTAATGCGATCACTGCGTCAGGAAGTATTGGCTTCACATCAGGCTCCAGCCCTACTACAATCAATGGTGATTTGTTTTCTGCAGACAAGGATCAGTTTCAGGTAAACTCTGATGTGTTTTATAACAACAGGGATGCAACCCCCCTTTTAAATGACAACGATCTTAACAATTACGGTATATACAGTAGTGATGGTGCAAACGTAGTGATCAATGGTAATGTTTACTCAAGAGGAAACCTTCACATCAACGGGAGCAGCTCTGGGATAAGTGTTCATCCTTATTCAAAGTCACTTACAACTATTACAACGGCACTTAAGAATGATGTGTTTTACAACGATACTACTAATATACTCAATAATAATCTATTTTTTGATTATGTAACTTTAAAAAACAATGGATATATGACACCTGTCTTTGATCCGCAAAACCCCGATTTGCCTACCTCTGATGATTATATCCAAGGCATAATGCCCACAACTGAATCCTACATACCCCTTGTCTATGATGATGTGAGTGGCGGTAATGTTTACTGCAACAGCTTGGCGGTGGATGGCAATGTTAACAATGGTGCCATATCTGTTGATGGAAATGTAACCACTTTTAATGATATTAAGATGAATGGAGGAAGTTCTAATATTACAGTTGGGAATCCTACAGGAAATTTTATTGGAATTAACGCTACTGCAATTGCGGGGGATCCAAACGCCAGCAGTACTGTTATTAATAATAATCCACCCAATGGAAGTAATGGTTCTACAGCGAGCGAAATAACATTGAATGGTAAATTCATTGTGCCAGGGACCGCATATGCGGAATATAGTGGATACAAAGGATACGAGGATAGTGCAAGTTCTAATTATGACACGATAACCCCCAGAAGATATTATCAAACCGGTGAAAGCATAACCGCAAGCTCTACTAGTATTTTCGGTGCTTATATGACACCTGTGCCGACGAGTATTTTGAATGATTCAGCTAATCCTTGGTATAATGTGTTTTCGCAGTATAATTTCGTTCCTGACCAATTCTTAGATTCACAGACAGATCCACCCTATGATTATGATTATAATTTATTAAGGGGAGAGACCTCAGATTCATCGGTACAGAACTTAACTACCTTAGCAGTCGCTTGTACAACGACTGACGCTGCTTTAACTTTAGCGGATGTTAGTGTATTGCCAGATGCACCAAACGTATTCACCTTGGGCTATGACACAGCAAACCCCGAAACGGTTTATTATACATCAATTAATAATGTAACAAATCAGGTTACAGTTCAAAGAGGATTTCAAGATACTGCTCGAAACTGGCCTTCAGGAACAAAATGCGGTAACTATACGGATAATCCGGAGGCAAAGTGGCTTCGTTTGGCCGAAAATCTTCAAGGACAGACTATTAATATAAAACAGACTGTTAACACAAATATAAATATGAATATTAATTCAGGTTCAAACGTAGAAGGATATTCGCTGGGTGGAGTATTACTTCAAGGTAAGACAATATATGGACCGCAAATTACCAACCTTGATAGCAGTTTTCAGCCCCAAAGCATTGCCAACTTTATAGCCAATGAAAATGCCTACGAGGACTTTAATGAATCTTTATTTAATGTATTTGTGTCTAAAACATGGAATATAGGAACGGCAGACAAACTGGCAAATAATTTTGACGGAGTTTTCGTAAATAATTCTGTCGTTTCAAACCCTGGAATCAGTTCTATTCCTTCAGCAAATCCCACTTTTGTCTATCTCAAATCAACTGTTGACTCAAATGGCAACGTTCCCGCAACCTTAAATCTAAGTAATACGGGAATTGAGGGTATCATTTACTGTGAGGGGGATCTCAATATTATCGGAAATAATTCGTTCGATGGGGCAATTATTTGCAATGGAACTGTAACAATTTCTGGGCATCCGATTATTACTTATAATGAAAGTGTTATTAAAACAGTACTACTTTCGGATGTAAATGCGAGACTTTTTTTTGCTCCGGGAGCAATGGGTTCGGATATCAGTACTTCTTCGACTGTATATCAAGGAGCTGCATATCGCAGTAATGGAATACACTATAAAATTGCTGAGTGGAAGGAGGGGCAGCAGCCGTAATCGTTTTAATATAATCCTTTAAAGGGAGAGATAATCATAATTAGGTGAATGGAGAATTACTATGAGAAGGATAAATGCAATAGTGTACAAAATTCTTACGTAAATTATGATTATTATTCTTGTACTGGACTGTTTGCCAGACCCTGCAAGCGCAGGAGGATCTGGATGATCTGGAACTAATGCTTTAGTAGTCCCTAGGGGCTTACAAACTTCGGAAGAACTGAAAGAGTTTAGAACTTCTATCTAAAAAGTGAAACAGCTAGTAGTAACTATGGTAAATATGGAATAAGAGGTTCATAAACAAAACGGGTAGGAATTAGGAGAATTTTCTCCATTTTAGAAAGGAGGTGGGCTTGTAGTTATGAAAAGCTACGAGCGAAACGTATGATGAGAAAAAAAGGGACATTAATTAAATTCTTCACAAACCTATTGGGAAAATTAAAGAATACATCATTTGTTCAAGGCCTAATCAGCGCTTTGGTGCATTTATTTGAGCAACGCAAAGTGTTAAAGACAGCATGTATGCTATTGTTTGTTATGTTAATAACTGTAATAACCCCAGGAGTAGCTGCAGCGAATAGTAAGATATCATCAATTGGGATAAGCGGAACAGCACAAGTCAATGCTACATTAACAGCAGCTAACTTGTACCCATCATATGCCACCGCGAGTTATCAGTGGCAGGAAGCGACGACAGCAAATGGTAGTTATACTGCGATAGCGGGAGCCACGTCCTCGACCTATACCCCGGTGGCAGGAGATGTGAATAAGTACCTTGAAGTAGTGGCAACAGGTACTGGCAATTACTCAGGTTCAGCAACCAGCTCACCCACCGCAGCTGTTGCAACGGCACTGATCACAGCAATTGGAGCCATTACCGGAACCCCTCAAGTCGGTTCGGTATTAACAGCAGGAGCCTTGACCCCGACAGGAGCCACCGCAACTTATCAGTGGGAGATATGTTCAACATCAGCTGGAACCTATACAAACATTTCGGGAGCAACAGGAAACACATATACCCCCGTGGCGGGAGATGAAACAAAGTTCATTCAAGTAGTTGCAACAGGGACCGGAGGGTACTCAGGCACAGTAACGAGTGCTACATTCCCATCCACTTCGATCCCTATTGATATTGATAGCTTCGATTCAACCAATGTGGCAGGAGACTCTGGGACAACGCTGTTGTGGTCGAAGGGGAATGCCTTGACTACTTCAGGTTTACTACGGGTCGTGCCAAGTACTGGTAATCAGAAGGGAGTAGTAGTCCGTCGCAACCAAATAAAGCTTACTGGCGGTTTCAGTACGTATTTTGTGATGAATATGAATAGTGGTTCAAATCCTCATGCAGATGGACTATGCTTTGTTATTCAGAGTAACCCAGTGCCAGTAGTAGGAAATTGGGGTGCAGGACTGGGTTTTGATACCGTTCCTAATTCCATGGCAGTAGAGTTCGATATATGGCAAAATACAGGACCGGATATTTCGACAAATAAGACCTATTATGATCCGAGTAACAACTACGTGGCGATTGTTAAAAATGGTGACAATACGCATAATCCTGCAAATAATGATGTGGTCGATACGAATCCGGGAACTCTATACGGCAGCGGTGACATTAACGTCTGGATTGACTACGATGGTACAAACTTGACAGCAACGTATGGTACATCGACGACCAAAAACTCAAGTTCCAATCGATCTATTACTGAAAATGTTGGTGGTTACTTAAATAACCAAAATGTTTTTGTTGGATTTTCCGGATCAACTGGAGCATATATGGCTAATATGGATGTAAAAAAATGGTACTTCAGTGATACGTACGTTTCAGGGGGGATTAACCCGAACACTTCCTATACACAGGGTGCAAATAGTGTTGGAATAACCTTATATCAAGGATCGACTCCGATGCCGGCAACTCCGACCCCGGCAAATCCGACCTCTGCGAATTTTGTAGTCGAAGATATTAGTAATAATGTGATGGCTAATCAGAACGCTGATGTTTACCTTGATGGTGGTTCTACACCTATCACTACTATTAATACTGGTGCAGACGGCAACCAAGCCAACTATAGCATAGGAGCATTGTCTGCGGGTAGTCATACGATTACAGGAGTTGCTGCCAATGGAGGAGCTTCAGATACTACTACTTTTAATGTAACAGCAGCGCTCAACTCTATAGGTACGATAAGCGGTACAGCTCAAGTTGGTTCGGTATTAACAGCAGGAGCCTTGACCCCTGCAGGAGCCACCGCGAGTTATCAGTGGCAGGAAGCAACGACAGC
>Ga0326727_10004686_pt1 | contig 40520 bp, 43 predicted proteins | sample MB2enrmetagenome_FD_207643 | JGI IMG/M metagenome (GOLD analysis project Ga0326727, IMG submission 207643) | Lab enriched peat soil microbial communities from McLean, Ithaca, NY, United States - MB29MY | ecosystem: Environmental > Terrestrial > Soil > Wetlands > Peat | place: USA: New York...
GGCGCGGCCGCCACGGGACTGTTCTGCGCCAGGACGCAGACCGATGCCAGCAGCAACATTGGAAACAGTGTCTTCATCCTTCTCCCGTCCTCGTGCACATTGCCACAGCCGCGGGCTAGCCTGCCAGTACCGCGCCGCCGTTCACGTTAAAAACCTCACCGGTAATAAAGCTCGCCAGCGGGGAGCAAAGGAACAGGATGGGCGCGGCGATCTCCTCGGGGCGCCCGATGCGGCCCAACGGAATCTGGCTGGTGATCTTCTCCTGCATTCCCGGCAATCCCATCACCGGCGCCGACATGTCGGTGGCGACCCATCCGGGAGCCACGCAATTGACATAGATCTGGTCGCGCGCCAGCTCGGTCGAGAGTCCCTTGACCATGCTGATGATGGCGCCCTTGGTGGCCGCGTAATCGCAATGGAAGGCTTCGCCGCGCTGCGCCGCCGTGGAACTGACCAGGACGATGTGGCCGCCGCGGCGCGAGTGCTTCATCGCCCGCACGGCGGATTTCACCAGCAAAAATACGCTATCCAGGTTGGTCGCCATGGTGGCGCGCCACTGCTCATCCCCCATCTGATCGATGGCCTGGTCTTGCGGCGGCCAGATGCCGTGGTTGACCACGAGGATGTCGAGGTAGCCGTAGCGCGAGACCGCCTCCTCGACCAGCATCTCCTCGGCGCCCTCGCCGATCAGGTCGCTCTGCACGGCGGCGCAGCGGTCGGGGCCGGAAGCAATCACCACTCTTTGCGCGGCTTCGGCGGACTTCTGATAATTGAACAGAACGCTGGCGCCGGCCTGGGTGAAGAGGCGGACGCAGGCGGCGCCGATGCCGCGCGAGCCTCCGGTGATGAGTGCAACCTTGCCGGTGAGATCCAATGTGAGACTCATGATCTTTCTCCGTGATGCTTTGCGGAACAGATTTCCGAACTTTTTCCCAAGCCACATCTTAGAACGAGGAGGCTCCGCCGGGCAGCAACGATTGGCGAGATGGATAATGGTTTTCAGGGCAAAGTTGACCCAAGAGGCAATCGTTGCGCCGGTTGCGGAACGATTGCCGCAAGAGTCACTCCCACGCCTTTCAACCATTCACCAGTCAGTCAATCCTGACGTTTTCAAAGTCGGGGGAGCGCTGGGCAAGGCGGCGATGAAAGGCGCGTGCCTCGGCAATGAGTTTTTCGAAGATCCGGCGCGACACTTCGTTTTTTTCGAAGGTTCGCTCGGGATGCCATTGCACCCCGAGAACCCAGTGTCCGGCAACGGTGCCTTCGACGGCCTCGATGATCTGATCGGCGGGCGAGCGCGCCACCACGCGCAGGGCGTCGCCGGGCGTGGCCAACGCCTGATGGTGACTGGAGTTGACGGTGATGCGCTCTTCTCCCGTGAGCGCGGCCAGTCCGGAGCCGGGCTCGACCTGGGCCGCGTGCTCGATCACCTCGCTGCGCGGGGCACCAGGGGTGCGCGAGTGCTGCACAGCGCTTTCGATGTGCTGGATGAGCGCGCCGCCACGCCAGACGTTCAACGACTGGGTGCCGTAGCAGATGCTCAGGATGGGCTTGCGCATGTTGTGCGCATCCTGCAGGAGAAGCTCGTCGATGTTGTCGCGCGCCGCGTCGGGCGCGGCGGTGCGGGCGTGCGGCGTCTCGCCGTACTTCTGCGGATCGATGTCGGCGGGCGAGCCGGGGAGCAGGATGCCGTCGCAGGATTTGGCGAGCTGCACGGCCTCGGCATTGGTGAGGTTGAGGGCGATCACGACAGGCTCGCCGCCGGCGCCGTTGATCGACCGCACATAGTCGGGCAGAGCGCGCGTGGAGTACTCGGGATCGGAGTTGGGAACCGGGATGGCGATGCGCGGCTTCATGCGGTAGATGATAACGCCAAGCCGTTGCCCTCCGCCAACGCCGGGTGGAGCATCCTCCGCGTTCTGCACTGACGGGGTAAAGCCGTATACGATAGCGGGCAGTGGTGTGCTGGCGGGAGGACAACGATGGCGGAGCAAATCTGGGACAGTTTTGCGCGGCTGAATGCCGGGGAGCGGTTCAAGGCGCAATCAGCGGAGATGGGCGCGGCGGTAACCGAGGCAATTGTGGAGGCGGCGGCGAGCGCTCGGGGGATGCGGGTGCTGGACGTGGCGTGCGGGTCGGGCGAGCCTTCGATCTCCATTGCGGCCCTGCTGCAGGGAACCGGGCAGGTGGTGGGGCTGGACATGGCGGCTGCGCCGCTGGAAGTGGCGCGCGCGCGGGCGCGCAAACGCGGCTTGGAGAATGTGGACTACGTGCAGGGCGACGTGCATGCACTGCCTTTTGCCGGGGAAAGTTTCGATCGCGTGACCAGCCGCCTGGGGGTGATGTTCTTTGGCGACCTGGCGAAAGCCCTGGGTGAGATGCGGCGGGTGCTGAAGCCGGGCGGACGCGTGGCGCTGCTGGCCTGGGGAGCGATGCAGCAGCCGTACTTTGAGCGGACCATTGGCACCGTGCGGCGCATGCGGCCGGAGCTGGAGATTCCACGGGCGGCGCTGGCTATGTTCAAGTTTGGCGTGGCCGGGACGCTGGGCGCGGCGCTGGGCGAAGCCGGCTTCGGCGCCGTGGACGAGCAGGTGCAGCGGATCCAGTGGGACTGGCACGGAACGCCGGAGGAACTGTGGGACTACTTTCGCGGGGTGACGGTTCCCTTCCACGCGCTGCTGGAGAAAGTGCAGGGTGATGCCGAGGTGGAGCGGGCAGTGCTGGCGGAGCTGGGCAAAGCATTCGACGGCGAGTGGGTGCGCTGCCAAGCCGAGATGGTGGTGGCCACGGCGGAGAGGATGTAGCAACGCCGTCCGCGCCGGGAGCAGCCCTGGCTGGCGGCGTACCTGGCTGCGAATCTTCGATTGCACCGGACAGGGGACGGCGGCTGTACTAGAATGCCAGCCATGCCAACTCTAATCGCAAAACCGCAGCGAATTCCTTGCGTCGGCAACAAGCCGAAGCTGATTGATGAATACATTGGCCGGGTGAACTCCGCTACCAGCGGGGTGAGCGTGGCGCACATGCGCAGCCCGGAAGGCTGGACGGAGCCGGGACAGAAGCCTGAGTTCGACGAATTCACCGTGGTGCTGAAGGGCAAGTTGCGAGTGACCAGCGGCGACGGTGTGTTGGACGTCGAGGCCGGACAGGCGGTGATCGCGCATGGCGGCGAATGGGTGCAATACTCAACCCCCGAGGGTGCCGAGTATATCGCGGTGTGTCTGCCGGCGTTCAGCCTGGATACGGTACACCGGGACGAGTAGGACGGCGGCGGCCACCCGTCCCGCCTTAGCCGTGCAAAAACAGCGCGTCGAAGGTGGGGCACCCGTGGATGCGTCTTTTAGGAAACCGCGCTAGCGACCAGGGAGCAAAAGGTTGTCGATGAGCCGCGTGCTGCCGAAGGATGCGGCGACGGCTACGAGCGCGCCCTGGGTAACGTCGCCGACTGGTTCAAGAGTGGCGGGATGGACGATTTCGAAGTAGTCCAGGTGGGCCGCAGGCTCGGCGGCGAGAATGGCAAGAGCGGCGGAACGCAGTTCCTGGGCGTTGCCATGGCCGGAACTGGCGAGGGCTTCGACCTGGAGCAGGGTGCGGTGCAGAACCAGCGCCTGACGGCGCTCGGTGGCGCTGAGATAGGCATTGCGCGAAGACAGCGCCAGGCCATCGGCTTCCCGCAGGATGGGGCAAACGATCAACTGCACCTCCATGTTGAGGTCCGTCACCATGCGGCGTAGAACGGCCACCTGGGCCGCGTCTTTCTGACCGAAGACGGCGAAGTCCGGCTGCACGATGTGGAAAAGCTTGGTGATCACCGTACTGACCCCGCGAAAGTGTCCAGGACGGGAGCGGCCGTCGAGCTTCTCGCTGAGTCCTTCGACGTGGACGACCGTGGTGGCGCCGGGGGGATACATCTGCGCGGCCGGGGGCGCGAAGACAATCTCGACCCCTTCGGCGTCAAGACGGGCGGAGTCAGCCTCGAGGTTGCGGGGATACTTGGTGAAATCCTCGGTGGGACCGAACTGCAATGGATTCACAAATATCGATACAACGACGAGGTTGGCCAGGGTGCGGGCGCGGCGCACCAGGGAGATGTGGCCTTCATGCAATGCGCCCATGGTGGGAACAAAGCCGATGGATGATCCCTGCAGCCGGGCAGCCCGGCTGGCGGCGTGCATTTCGCGGATGTCGCGGATAATTCTCATTTCTTTTCGGAATCCTATCTGGGCTTGGAGGAAGGCGCGGGCTGGGCGGCGGGCGGCTGGATGCGCCAACTGCGAGCCGTCTTCTGGAACACCGGTTCGAGACGGGCGAAGTCCCCTGGAGCACAGCGTAGCGCGATGGAGTAGACGAGTCCATCCTCACCCTGGATGAGAGCGATGGCTTCGATGGCGGCGGGTTGATCGGCGTCCTGGTGCAATTGGACGCGAACGATCTCGGCGTCGGCCTGGTTGAGCAGAAGATGGGTACGTTGCAAGGTCTCGGCCGAGGTAAAGGAACCGTCCGGGGTGAGCACGATGTCCACCAGCGAATCCAGCGACGGGTTGGCGCCGGTAGCGCCCGCTGGCGGCACGTCGATGGCGGCGACGGTGAGTTGCGGCCAGGAGGCGGAATCGGCTCCCGGATGGGGCTCGGCGACGACGAAGCCGAGATCGTCGAACACGTCTCCGAGGCGCTGCCAGGAGGCGGGCACGGTGACACAGAGGGCGACGGCGTGGACACACTCGGTGCGCTGCGCGCTGGCGGCCTTATGGGGTGTGTCAGCGGGCTTGGGCGTGGGCGTGGCTTGGCCAGGCGGAGACTGGGCCGAGGCCACGCCCACGCCGGCGAGCAGAACCACGGTGGCTACAAAACCCCTCATAGCTGCGCCTATTTCCCGAATGCGCCGGAAGCCGCCTCAGGTTCGGCGAGGGCACGGCGCGCCTCACGGGGCAGATGATAGGACTCGGCGTCAGTGGGAAAAGCGGTGCTGCGCACGTCGTCACAATAGGAGTGAATGGCCTGGGAAATGAGCTCGCCCGCATTGCAGTAGCAACGCACAAATTTGGCCGGCGGATTGAAGGTGAGTCCGGCGAGATCGTGGAAAACCAGGATCTGGCCGTCGCACTCGGGCCCGGCACCGATGCCGATGGTGGGAGTTTCAACCTCGGCGGTGATCTGGGCGGCGACTTCGCGCGGAATGCCTTCCAGGACGAGGGCGGCGACGCCGACGCGGTCGAGGGCGGTGGCAGCGGCCAGCAGGGCGTCAATGGCGTGAGCCGTCTTGCCCTGGACTTTGTAGCCGCCCATGCGATGGACGGACTGCGGCGTGAGTCCAATGTGTCCGATGACGGGAATTTCGGCCTCGATGATGCGGCGGATGAGCGGGACGCGCGTGGTTCCGCCTTCGATCTTGACCGCCTGGGCGCCGCTCTCCTTGACGAAGCGCACGGCGTTTTCAAGCGCCTGGTGAGTGCCGGTGTGATAGGAACCGAAGGGCATGTCAGCTACCAGAAACGCGCGCTTGATGGCGCGGCGGACGGCGCGGGTGTGATGCAGCATCTCCTCCATGGTGACCGGCAGAGTGCTGTCATGGCCGAGGACGACCTGGGCAAGCGAGTCGCCGACAAGGATGAGATCGACGCCGGCTTCATCGGCCAGGCGCGCGGCGGAGTAATCGTAGGCGGTGAGAGAAACGATGGGCTCGTGCTTGCGCTTTTTGTCGGCAAGGGTTTGGACGGTGACGTGTTGGCGGAAATCGCCGGTGGTAATGCTCATGACTCCTCCAGTGTGGCTCCGCGAGGCGGATGCCGCCTGTGCGCAAAAGCGCAAATGGCCGATGGGATCGGCCGTTGTGATTGTAGCTGCTGAGAGAGTTGCGAGGCAACCGGGAGGTGGGGTGTTCCGGTCCGTAGCGCGCCTGTCCCGGATTGTGGGATTGAGCCACCGGGATCATAATTTGGCGTTGTCGCCATGAGGTGGAGGGATGGGAACGGTTCGGGAAAATCAGAGTGCACGGGACGCGGGACCGGGCGAGCATTGGTTGCCGGCCTTCGTTTCTTTGGCGGTGGGCGCGGGATTTTTCGCCCTGTGGTTCTGGCTGCTGCCGCGTTGGCTGGGATTTGCGATGCAGCCGGCGCGGTGGCGCTGGATTGGAGTCGTGCCCTCGGTGCTCGGGTTCGCCGTGGCCGCGCGCTGCGTGTGGGACTTTGGCTGGACAGGACATGGAACCCCCGCGCCCTTTGTTCCTCCCAGGAAGCTGGTTGTGGTGGGGTTCTACCGCTACCTGCGCAACCCGATGTACGTGGGGTTCCTGGCGGGATGGGTGGGGCTGTGGGTTGTGTTTGGACAGGCGAGCAGGGAAGCGATCGCCGTGGCTTGCGCGGCGGCACTGGGAGTGGATCTGTTTGTGGCCGGGTACGAGGAGCCAACCCTGCGCAGGACGTTCGGCGCGGAGTATGAGGAATACTGCAGGAACGTGCGGCGATGGGTGCCTCGCTGGCGGCCATGGAACCAGTGAGCCGACGCCCGGCGCCGGGGAGCGCGGCTAGTCGCGGCTGACGTCCTGCTGACCGAGGGGCAGGAAGTATTGCGTGCCCTTGACGGGTTCGCTGACCCGGCGGAGCAGGAGCTGGAGGTCTTCGCTGCGCTCGACGAAGTCGAGCTCGGCGGTGTTGACGACGAGAAGATCACTGGCGGAGTAGTGGAAGAAGAAATGTTCGTAGGCTTTGACGACTTCTTCCATGTATTCGTCGCTGATGGCGCGTTCGTGGGCGGCGTTCTTGCGGCGGAGGCGCTTGCGCAGGACATCCAGAGGAGCCTGGAGGTAGATGACGAGGTCGGGGGTGGGCAACTCGGCGCGGAGATATTTGTAATAACGGTCGTAGATGGCGAGTTCGTCATCGCTGAGGTTGAGGTTGGCGAAGAGTTTGTCTTTCTCGAAGATGAAATCGGTCACCACGATTTTCTGCGCGCTGCGGGTGGCGGCAAGGGGACGAAGCTGCTCGAAGCGGCGGATGAGAAAGGCAAACTGGACCTGGAACGCCGCGCCAGGATCACCGTCGTAAAAAGCTGAGAGGAATGGGTTTCCCTCCGGCTCGCGGATGAGTTGTCCATGGAGCTGTTCGGCGAGGAAGCTGGAAAGAGTGCTTTTGCCGACGCGGATCGGACCTTCTACGGCAATATAGCGGGATGGTTCAAAGAGATTGGCCATGGCGGATCGAGCGTTGATTCGGTTTACAAGGTTGAAAGAGGAAGAATAGCGCGGGGTACGCGGCGGGAGCAACAGGGTTCGGCACGGGCAGACCGGAAGGCGCGGCGCGAGAGTCGAAGAAGAGGATAGAATCGAAACGATGATTGGATACGTTGCGGGAGCGCTGGCGGCGGGCGCCGCCACATTTGCCGGAGTGCACACCATGGTTCCATGGTCGCAGCTCTATGGGGAAAATTTCAGCGGCATCCAGGAAGGCGTGAAGGCGCTGGCACTGACCTACGACGACGGTCCCAACGACCCGTGGACGATGAAGCTGCTGGAAGTGCTCGACAAGCACCAGGTTGCGGCTACGTTTTTCATGCTGGGAGAGCGCGTCCGGGAGCGTCCGGAAATTGCGCGGGCGGTTTGCCAGGCGGGGCACGCGATTGGCAATCACAGTTTTGCCCACCGCAACCTGATTTTCGCCAGCGATGCCCGGTTGCGGCGGGAGTTGGAAGAGACTTCAAAGGCGATTGAAGAAGCCACTGGCGAGCGTCCTTTCCTGTTTCGTCCGCCGTTTGGCGGGCGGCGTCCGGGAACGTTCAAGGTGGTGCAGGAGCTGAAGATGTTTCCGGTGATGTGGCGGGTGACCTGCTTTGATTGGTCGGCCAAGTCGCATGAGGAGATTTTGAAACATGCGCGGCAGCAGATTGCGGGTGGAGAGGTTGTGCTGCTGCACGACGGCGGTCACCTGCGGATGGGCGAGGATCGCAGCCGCACGGTGCGGGCCAGCGACGAGTTGATCGGCGAGTACAAGGACAAAGGTTTTGTTTTCATGACCGTAACCGAGTTGATGCAAATGCGCCCGGGGCTGGCGATGCCGTTTTGAGCGGGAGCCAGATGGCGGTGCCAACGGCGGCCTGCGGGCCGCCGGTTTACGTTGCAACAAAATCTGGCGCGGCGCAGAATCCTTTTGGCTGCACGAGGCTCTTCCTGAACAGGGGAACAAAAATGAATGGGAAGGTAACGGTTGCGGAATTGAAGGACGAGATGGCCGGCGGGCAGCGTCCGCAGATGATCGACGTGCGCACGGCGTCCGAATACGCTGGCGGACACATTGCGTGCGCGGTGAACATTCCAATGGACCAGTTCGAGGCCCGGCGGAAAGACCTGCGGCTGGAAGACGGAGTGGTGCTGGTGTGCAAGGCGGGGAGCCGGGCGCAGATGGTTGCCGGCTGGCTGGGCGGAAATGCAGCGGTGCGGGTGCTGGAGGGTGGCACCGACGCCTGGAGGCAGGCTGGGCTGGAGCTTGTCAGCTCGGTGAAGACGCGCTGGTCACTGGAACGGCAGGTGAGGCTGGCCGCGGGCTTGCTGGTGCTGGCCGGGACGGTGGCGTCGGTCGCCGGCCTGCACGCAGCGATCTGGCTGGCGATGTTTGTGGGCGCGGGACTGACCTTTGCGGGAGCGACGGACATCTGCGGGATGGGGATTCTGCTGGCCAGAATGCCGTGGAACAAGGCGCAGGAAAACAGCACCAAAGACGCCAACGCGTGCTGCGTTCGATAGCGCACGGCGACGATTCCGGGATCACAATTGCAGAGATGAATTTCGAAGAACTGGCCAACGAACACAAGGACGCTGTGTACCGGCAGATGCTGCGGGTGTGCGGCAATCATGCGGATGCCGAAGACGTACTGATGGAGGCGCTGCTGAACGCTTACCGCAGCCTGGGACAGTTGCGCGAGGCGGCGGCGTTCCGGGCGTGGCTGGGGCAGATTGCACGCCGGCTGTGCTGGCAGTTGCGGGCGCGCGAGGCGATGGCTCCGTTGCTGCAACTCTCGGCGATGGAGGATGAAGGCGTGGAACTGGCGTCGCCCGGCGAGGCGGCGGACGTGGCGCTGGCGCGGCGCGAGATGAAAGCCCTGTTGTGGCAGGCTATCAACGAATTACCGCCGGAGTCGCGCGAGATGTACCTGCTGCGCGACGTGGAAGAGATGAGCGGTGAAGCAGTGGCGAAAAAACTGGGAATTACCCTGGCGGCGATGAAGAGCAGGCTGCACAGGGCGCGGCAGACGGTGAGAGAGCGGCTAGACCAGATTCTGACGGCAGGCGCGGCAGAACGATAAGAGATCGAGGAGAAAAAACATGCTAGAGGTATCGGTTGAGCATCTGGGAGCGGTGCAGTTCGAGATCAAGACGCGTGGACACGTGGTGGTGAGCGACCAACCGGAGGAAATGGGCGGGTTCGACGAGGGGATGACGCCACCGGAGCTGATGCTGGCCGCGCTGGGCTCGTGCGCGGGATTTTATGCGGCGGACTACCTGAAGAGGCAGAAGCTGGTGCTGGAGGGAACGAAGGTTCGGGTGACGGCCGAGAAGGCGAAAAACCCGGCGCGGCTGGATCAGTTCAGGATCGACGTTGACGTACCCGTGGGATTGAGCGAGGAACAATTGAAGGGCGTGGAAGAGGCAGTGCATCGCTGCCTGATTCACAACACCCTGATGCACCCGCCGAGCATTCAACTGACGGTCAAAGGAACGGTCGCCGCCAAGGTGTAGAGCGGCGCGATTACGGCATCGAGGGATTGAGAATGAAGTCGTGATTCCAGCCGGTGGGATGGCCGGCTTTGCGCAGCTCGGCGGCAATCTGGGCAAAGTGGCGGACGGTATGTTCCATCGCCTGGATGAAGGCTTTTTTGTAGGAGACGCGAAGTTCGCGCCGGGAAAAGATTCTGGCGGCGTCCGCGGGCGTGGCCTGGGCCACCCACTGCTCGAGGAGCGCGAAGCTGCGATGGTGCACGGCAAACAGATCGGCAACGGTTTCCCGGGGAAGCGCCAGGATGTCGGCTTGCGATGCGTTGGGATCGCGCAGGCCATTGAGGGCCTCGGCAAACATCCGCTCCACCCGGAAGATGTGGAAGAGCGCGGCGCGCAAGTCCTCTCCCTTGGCGAGGTCGAGGGGAAGATCGAGCAGAGTTGAGGGCTGCTCGAGCAGCCATTGCTCCCACCGGGCAAGCTCGACCTGTTGCGCGGCGAGCATCTCGGCGAAGGTGAATGCGAGGGCCGTGGTGGACATGGCGATTCTCCTCTAATCTTTCTCCGGCTTGACGCGGCTTTGCTGCAGTTTGCGCGATTTTTCTTCGACGCCGCGGACCAGTTTGTCTTTGTAGGCGGTGAGTTTCTTGCTCAGTTCGGGGGTGGACGTGGCCAGGATCTGGGTGGCGAGGATTCCGGCGTTGGTGGCTCCGGCCTTGCCGATGGCGACGGTGGCGACAGGGATTCCGGCGGGCATCTGCACCATGGCGAGCAGGGCGTCGAGGCCTCCGAGCGAGGTGGCGGCGATGGGAACGGCGATGACGGGCAGGATGGTTTCGGCGGCGATGACTCCGGCGAGATGGGCGGCGCCACCGGCTCCGGCAATGATGACACGGATGCCTCGGGCGGCGGCCTGGCGGCTGAATTCGCTGGTGCGTGCCGGGGAACGATGGGCGGAGCAGATGTCGATCTCGTAGGGAACGTCGAAGAGGTCGAGGGCGCGGGCAGCCTCGTTCATGATCTCGAGATCGCTGTCACTGCCCATGAGGATGGAGACGAGCGGCTTTCTTTGCATACGGTATTTTCTCATCTGGGACGCAATTTTTGAATCCGGGCGCAAAAGATGGGTTGGGTGCGATGGGCCGGGTGCGCGACTGCGCCCGCGGCAAGCAATGGGACACGGCGCGCTCCGTACCTGCTCCAGGGCTCATCCTTTTGTCATTCTCTCTTTCTCCGGATCACCTTCTGCTGCTAAATTACGCGTATGGCCCGCATGGTTCGCAAATCCGCTCCCAGGAAACGATTGAAGCCGGCAGCCGCAGCGCTGCAGCGCAAGAGCCCGGCCGCCAAGGCCAAGCTGGTGATGATCACCGGATTGAGCGGCTCGGGAAAGCTTACCGCCCTGAAGGTGTTCGAGGACATGGGGTACTACTGCGTGGACAATCTTCCCGCGGAGTTGATTCCCAGTTTTGCCCAGCTCATCCAGGACGCGCGCGACAACCGGAACGCAGCCATTGTGGTGGATATCCGCGAGGGCAGCCGGCTGGAACAGCTTCCGGCGATTATTGGCGATCTGAAGAAGCGGCTGGACGTGACCCTGATCTACCTGGATACCAGCGACCGGGTGCTGGTGCGGCGGTTCAGCGAAACCCGGCGGCCGCATCCGCTGGGATCGGCGGCCTCGGTGTCGAGTTCGATTACCCGCGAGCGGCGCCGGCTGGAGCAGATCCGCAACATTGCCGACCTGGAGATTGACACCTCGAAGTTCAACGTACACGAACTGCGCACCCACCTGGTGGAGCTTTTCAAAAGCGGCGGCGACGTGCCCCAGCCACTGCTGGTTTCCGCCTTGAGCTTTGGTTTCAAAAACGGCGTGCCGGAGAGCGCGGACCTTGTTTTCGATGTGCGCTTCCTGCCCAATCCGCACTTCATTCCCGAGTTCCGGCCCTTCACGGGACGGCATCCGCAGGTGGCGAAATACATTCGCTCGTTCCCGCAGACACAGGAGTTCATTGCGAAGGTGATGGACATGCTGATGTTTCTGCTGCCGCTCTATGTGGCCGAAGGAAAGAGCTACCTGACGATCGGCTTTGGCTGCACCGGCGGGCAGCACCGTTCGGTGTTCATGGCCGAGGAGATTCGCAAGCGGCTGGCCAAGGCGGGCTACCGGGTCAAGGTGGAGCATCGCGACAGCCCGCGATAGAGCCGGACGAGGTTGGTGGACGGCAAAGGGGCGATGGCCTGTTTTCGGGCGGGCGCTTCCAGTAGAATCAAAGTTTGCACTGCAAATCCTGGTGCCGGATGGGCCGCCATCTCATGAGTAGTACATGCGCCGACTGATTCGCCTGATGTGGTATGTCCGGCCGTACTGGCCCCAGCTGTTTGCCAGCGTCGTGCTGTTCTCCCTGGTCGGACTGCTGGAAGCGTTCCGCGTGGCGCTGATCGGTCCGATCTTTGAGCGCGTGCTGGCGCCGGAGACGCCGGGGCGCTCGATGGCGCTGGTGAAGATTCCGCACACACATTGCACCATCTACCTGGAGCAACTGGTTCCCAGCCATTTTCATAATCCGTGGACGGTAGTCGCGTTTGCCCTGGTGGCATCGGTTTTTCTGAAGGGAATTTTCGATTACGTGGGCACTTACCTGGTGAGCTACGCGGGGTTTGGGCTGGTGACGGACCTGCGCAACGAAATCTATGGCAGCGTGCTGCGGCGCTCGGTGGCCTTCTTCCAGAAGCACGCGACGGGAACGCTGGTTTCGGCCATCATCAACGACATCGACAAGGTGCAGTTTGCGATGTCGAGCGTGCTGGCGGAGTTTCTGCAGCAGTTCTTCGTGTTTCTGTTCACCGTTGCCCTGGTGATCTCGGTGGGCGGCAAGCTGGCCTGGATTCTGCTGCTTTTTGTGCCGGTGATCGTGGTGAGCTCGCGCAAGATCGGGGGACAGGTAAGAAGCACCACGCGGCGCGGACAGGACAAACTGGCCGAGATTCAAAACATCCTGCATGAGACCATCACCGGCAACCGCATTGTCAAAGCCTTCAGCATGGAAGGCTGGGAGACGTTGCGCTTCAAGGCGGCGGCCAAGCGGCTGTTCTCGGCCAACATGCGCTACGTGGTGGCCATGGCGGTGAGTTCTCCGCTGATGGACCTGCTGGGTGCGGTGGCCATTGCGCTGCTGTTGAAGCTGGGGCGCGACAGCATCAACCATGGCACCATCACCATTGGCGGATTCATGGTGTTCATCACGGCGACGTTCATGCTGTATCAGCCGGTGCGCAAGTTTGCGACCTTCTACAACAGCTTTCAGCAGGCGCTGGGCGCATCCGAATCCGTCTTCCAGTACCTGGACGCCAAGGACGAGGTGCGGGAGAAAGCGCACCCGCGCAAACTCCCCGGCTTCCACGATTCGATCCGCTTTGAAGACGTGCGCTTTTCCTATGGCGATGGGGGAGACAAGCGCGAGGTGCTGCGGGGCATCAACCTGGAGGTGAAGGTTGGCGAGATGCTGGCGATTGTGGGCGGCAGCGGCGCCGGAAAGTCCACCCTGGTTCACCTGATTCCCAGGTTCTTCGATGTGACGGGCGGGCGCATCCTGCTGGACGGCAACGATGTGCGCGACGTGTCCCTGGCCTCCCTGCGCAGCCAGATCGGCATTGTGGCCCAGGAGACGATGCTGTTCAACGACACGGTGCGCAATAACATTGCCTACGGCCAGCCGCACGTTTCGCAGCGCGATGTGGAGCGCGCGGCCCAGGCGGCGGTGGCGCATGACTTTATCCAACAGATGCCGGAGGGCTACAACACCATGATCGGCGAGCGCGGCTTCCGGCTTTCCGGCGGCGAGCGGCAGCGGCTGAGCGTGGCGCGCGCGCTGCTGAAGAATGCGCCGCTGCTGATTCTGGACGAGGCCACCTCGGCGCTGGATTCGGAGAGCGAAGTGCTGGTGCAAACCGCGCTGCAAAACCTGATGACCGGGCGCACTGTGTTTGTCATCGCGCACCGCCTCTCGACGGTTCGCCGCGCCGACCGCATCCTGGTGCTGGAGAACGGAGTCATAGCCGACCAGGGATCGCACGAAGAACTGCTGAGCCGTCTGGGAACCTATCGCCGGTTGTATGAGCTGCAGTTTGCGGATATGGAAGGACCAAGCCAGGGTTCGGGCCTGGCAGGAGGCGGAAACTAGAAATGCCAATCCGATCCATGACCGGTTTTGCCCAGGTGAAGGGCCAGCATGGCAAGACCGCTTACACGTTCACGGCAAAATCGGTGAACCATCGTTTTCTGGACCTGCACCTGCGCCTGCCGGGGAGATCCGATCTGTTCGAGCAGCAGTTGCGCAAGCTGTTCAAGGAAAAAATGCATCGCGGGCATGTGGAACTAAGCCTCACGCTGGAGTACGCTGATGCCTCCGGGATCAGCGTGGACCGCGGACTGGTCTCCGGCTACGTGAAGGCGTTCCGCCAGTTGTCGGACGAGCTTGACCTGCACGGCGAAGTTGACTTGAACGCGATCTTCCGTTTGAATGGCGTGCTCTCGGCGTCCAGTGAGATGCCGGAAGAGCCCGAGTTGCAGGCGGCGCTGCACTCGGCGGCGGGGGAGCTGATTGACCTGCTGAATGCCAATCGCCGCCTGGAGGGCGACCAGACGTGCCGCGAACTGGAATCCCGCATGGATGAACTGGAGCGCAATGCCGCCGCGGTAGCTACCCTGCGGGACACCGTGCTCAAGGCGCACCTGGAGCGGATTCGCGCCCGCATGGCGGAACTGCTGGAGGCGAAAGCCGATCCGGACCGCATTCTGCAGGAGGCGGCCATGCTGGCCGAGCGCAGCGACGTGCAGGAAGAGATTGTGCGTCTGCAAACGCACATCCGGCATTTTCGTGGCCTGTTGCAGGAGGACGGGGATGTTGGGAAAAAGCTCGACTTCCTGCTGCAGGAGATGAGCCGGGAGGCCAACACCATGCTGTCGAAGACCACCGGGCTGGCTGGGGACGCGATGCGCATCACCGAGCTTGGCCTGGCGTTGAAGAGCGATATTGAAAAATCCCGGGAACAGGTGCAAAACGTCGAATGAGCCTGGTGTTTATCATTTCAGCGCCCTCCGGGAGCGGCAAATCGACGCTGGTGAACGAGATCAAGCGCCTGGTGGACCATCTCGAATTCTCGGTTTCCTATACCACGCGGCCTCCCCGCGGCAGCGAGGAAAATGGCCGCGAGTACTACTACACCAGCCGGCAGGTTTTTGAGCGCATGATCGGCCGGGACGATTTTCTTGAATATGCCGATGTTTTTGGAAACTACTACGGCACGGCGAGAAAGTTTCTCGACGATGCGATGAAGCGCGGTCACGACCTGCTGCTGGATATCGACGTGCAAGGCGCATCGCAGTTGCAGGAGAAGCTGCCGGAGGCGATCAGCATCTTTATCCTGCCGCCGACCAAGCAGGAGTTGGAAAAACGGCTGCGGCGGCGCAGTTCCGCGGAACACATGACCGACGAGGCTGTCATCCGGCGCCGCCTGGAAACCGCGACCCGGGAGATTGAAAATTACGAGAAATACGACTACATTCTGGTGAACGACAGTTTGGACGATTCGATTGACGCGCTGAAGGCGATCATTCTCACCGAGCGGGCGCGCGCCGCTGGCGGTGAAACGGCGCGAGCCGACGAGCAAAAGCTCGCAGAGCTGGCGCGGGGACGCAGGCTGGAAAGTGTCCGTCCAAGCCTGGGCCCCATACTGGAAAGCTTTCGCAAGACGACTGTGTAATTTTCAGGGGGACGAAGTGGATCTCTACAACGGGTTCGACAGCAATTACCGTTACATCCTGGTGGCCGCCCGCCGCGCCCGCCAACTGCAGTCCGGCGCAAGCCCGCTGGTCGCGACCGATTCCACCAAGCCGTGCCGCATTGCCGCACAGGAGTTGCTGGCCCAGAAGGTGAAGTGGGAGACCACGCCCCTGGATCCAGCTCCGGCGGCAGATGGAAAAACCGGAAGCGCGGCTTAGGGCTTCGCTCACGAGGAAAGCGGGTGGATGGCGCGGCCGGCCCCGGCGCCATCCTTGCTGTGTCCGCCAGCATCAAACCTGGATAAAGATTGACGCCATGAAGATCGCACTCGGAGTTACGGGCGGCATTGCCGCCTACAAGGCCGCTGAAATTGCGCGCCGCCTGCAGGAGCGCAACCTTGGCGTTCAGGTCATCATGACCAAGGCGGCGCAGGAGTTTGTGCGGCCGCTGACCTTTGCCGCGCTGACCGGCGAAAAGGTGATTACCGAAATGTTTGCCGAGCGCGACTCCAACGCCACTCTGGATTCCTCGGTGGAGCATATCGGCGTGGCGCAGGCCATTGATGCGCTGCTGGTAGCGCCGGCGACGGCGGCGACGCTGGCCCGTTTTGCCCACGGCCTGGCAGAGGATTTCCTCTCCACGCTCTACCTGGCGACGACGGCTCCGGTGGTGGTGGCGCCGGCCATGAACGTGAACATGTGGCGGCACCAGGCGACGCAGGCGAACCTGCGGACTTTGCGCGCCCGCGGCGTTACCGTGGTTGCGCCGGGCGAGGGCTACCTTGCCTGCGGTATGACCGGCGAGGGACGGCTGGCGGAGACCGATGCGATCGTCGCGGCAGTGCTGGCGCGGATTGCGCAGCGCGACGACCTGAAGGGCGAACGCCTTTTGATTTCCGCCGGACCCACGTATGAGCCCATCGACCCGGTGCGCTTCCTGGGAAATCGCTCCAGCGGGAAGATGGGGTATGCCCTGGCCGAAGCCGCCCTGCGCCGCGGCGCGCGGGTGACGCTGGTCAGCGGACCGACGGCGCTGACGGCTCCGGCGGTGGAGGAATTTGTGACCGTGGAGACCAGCGCCGAGATGCGCGAGGCGTTGCTCGGACGCTTCGGGAACGCCAGTATCACGATTATGACGGCGGCGGTATCGGACTTTGCGCCGGCCGAGGTTGCCCGGCAGAAGATCACGCGCGCCGGTGGGCTCACCCTGGAGTTGCGGCCCACGGCGGACATTCTTGCCGAACTTGCTTCGCGGCGCGCGCCGGGACAATTGCTGGTTGGATTTGCCGCCGAGACCCAGAACGCGGAGGAGAACGCGCGCGCAAAACTGGAGCGCAAACATCTGGATGCGATCGTGCTCAATGACGTTTCGCGCCCCGGCCTGGGTTTTGGTTCGGACCGCAACGCGGGCGAGATCATCACCGCCGATGCGACGACGATGATTGCGGAGATGAGCAAACTGGAGATGGCGGAGTGCGTTCTGGATGCCGTGGTGAAGTTGCGCGCGCGCCAGCAAACTCCCAAGGTGACCGCATAAGCATGGCAAAATTTCTGGACGGGCAGAGCAGGAAGGCCGTCGCGGCGACCCTGCTTTACTATCGCGAGCTGGGAATCTTCGATCTCTACCGGCGCGAGGTGCCGGAGGGCGTGAGCTTTGGGCAGGCGATTGCGCGCGAAGAGCTGGCAGCCATGGTGGAGTCTGCGGCCGAGGCGCCGGGCGCCGCACCGCTTGCGGGCGCAGCCGATGGGGTGCAACTGGCCCAGACCCTGGCGGACAAACCCGCCGCCCTGCGGGTGATTCGTGAAGACATTGGCGATTGCACCCGCTGCAAACTGAGCCAGGGACGCACCAATATTGTGTTTGGCGTGGGCGATCCGCATGCCCGCATCCTGTTTGTGGGCGAGGGTCCGGGGGCCGACGAAGACGCGCAGGGCGAGCCTTTTGTGGGGCGCGCCGGGCAACTGCTCAACAACATGATCAGCGCCATGGGGATTCGCCGCGAGGACGTCTACATTGGCAACGTGGTGAAGTGCCGTCCGCCGCAGAATCGCGCTCCGGAACGCGATGAATGCGAGACCTGCGGACCATTCCTGATGCGGCAGATTTCCGTGGTGCGGCCGGAGATTATTGTGGCGCTGGGGGCGACGGCGGCAAAGTTTCTGCTCGGCGCCTCGGACTCGATGGCCAACCTGCGCGGGCGCATTTACGATTTTCACCCCATCGTGTCGCACAGCGCGCCGGAGCGCGATCCGGATTTCACGACCAAGCTGGTGGTGACCTATCATCCGGCCTACCTGCTGCGCGACCCTCGGCAGAAGAAAGAAACGTGGGCGGACTTGCAGAAGGTGATGCAGTACCTGGGAATGCCGCTGCCGAAGCGCAAGGCAGAGCGCAACCCGGAAGGTAACCCAGAAGATTGATGGCCGCCGAATCCGAAGCCTTGCCAGAATCGCCGCCCCCGGCAACGCAGAGGTTGTATTGCGATGTTGCGCTGCCGGTTCCGCTGGACCTGATTTTCACCTATGAGGCCGGAGAGCTGGAACCGGTTGTGGGCGGGCGCGTGGTGGTGCCCTTCGGCCGGGGCGCGGAGAAAAAGCTGTCCGGGATTGTGACGCGGGTTCACCACGAGCCTCCCGAGGGACGCCAGCTCAAGCGGGTTGCAAGGGTGCTGGATTCGGCTCCTGTGCTCGACCAGGAGTTGCTCGCGCTGGGGAAATGGATTGCGCAGTACTACCTGGCGCCGCTGGGCGAAGTGTACCGCACCATGCTGCCGTTGCAGGCCGAGTTCCGGCAGGCCTTTGGCTACCGGATTACGGAGCTTGGGGCCGAGGCGCTGTACGACGTGGCGGGCGCTGGTTCGGCGGGGCGCTCGCAGGCAGATCCCGAACACCAGGTAAACGAATACACCGTGCTGGACGAACTGGCGGAAGGCGACCTGGTGCGCGAGGAACGGCTGCGCACGGCCACGGGCGCGACGCGCGAGTTGTTACGCAGCCTGCAGCGCAAGAAATGGATTGTCCGCGAAGACCTCTCCGGGGTGAGGGACGCGCGCCGGCTGGTGAAGTTTGTGGTCTTGCGGGAAGCGCCGCGGGAAGCTCCGGATGGAGGGAAAACCCACAAGCTGAATCCGGCGCAGCAGCGCATTGTGGAAGTGCTGCGAGGGTCGCTGGGCCGCATGCGCATCGAGGATCTGCGCGAAACGGGGTGCTCGGCGAGTTCGCTGAAAACCCTGGTGAAGCACGACCTGGTTGAAATTGTGGAAGCGGCGGCCGAGCAGCCCGTGCCGCAGATGAAGCCGCACACTACCCTGGAATTTCTTTTCACCCCCGGCCAAAAGGAGGCGCTGCGCGAGATTCGTGGCAGCGTGGAAGAGCGGCGCTTCAAGGTTGCCCTGTTGCACGGGGTAACCGGCTCGGGCAAGACGGCGGTGTATTTGGCGGCGATGCAGTCGGTGCTGGCCGCGGGGCGCGGATCGATTCTGCTGGTGCCCGAGATCGGCCTGACTCCCGGGGTTGCCGCCGACCTCTACAGCGTTTTCGGCGAGGAGATTGCGATCCTGCATAGCTCGCTCAGCGATGAAGAGCGGGCCGAGCAGTGGCATCGCATCCGGCGCGGCGAAGCGCGCATCGCGGTGGGCACGCGTTCGGCAATCTTCGCGCCGGTTCAGGACCTGGCGCTCATCATTGTCGATGAGGAACAGGATCACAGCTACAAGCAGGAGGAGACACCGCGCTACCATGGCCGCGACGTGGCCGTGGTGCGCGCCAAGGCATTGCAGGCGACCGTGGTGCTGGGTTCGGCCACGCCATCGCTGGAGAGCTATTACAACGCCACCCACGGCCGCGCGCCCGCCTCCGGAGCGTCGCCGGGTGGGGCGCACCCGGGCGCGCACCCGGGCACGAAGTATGCGCTGATCGAGCTGCCCGACCGGGTGCAGGAGCGTCCGCTGCCGGAGGTGGAACTGGTGGACATGCGGGCGGAGTTCCAGCAGACGGGCAAGGAGAGCGTGCTCTCGCGCAAACTGATCGAGGAGACGACGGCGAGCCTGGATCGCGGCCAGCAGGCGATGATCCTGCTGAACCGGCGCGGTTACTCGGCGTGGGTGATGTGCCGCTCCTGCGGGGACACGATCCAGTGCCGCGACTGCGCCGTGGCGATGACCTATCACCGGCGCCAGCACCGGCTGCTGTGCCACTACTGCGGCTATCAGCAGGCAGTGCCCAGGATCTGTCCCAAGTGCGGCAGCGAGTACGTACAGTTCATGGGCACGGGCTCGGAAAAGCTGGAGGACATGCTGCATGCGGCGTTTCCGCGGGCGCGGATTGGCCGCATGGATCGCGACACGGTGCGCGGGCACGACGACTTTGAGCGCATGCTGAGCGAGTTCCAGGCAGGCGACATTGACCTGCTGGTGGGCACCCAGATGATCGCCAAGGGGCACGACGTGCATGGGGTGACGCTGGTAGGGGTGGTGGGTGCCGACAGCGCCCTGGGACTGCCGGACTTCCGCGCCGCCGAGCGCACCTTTCAACTGCTGACCCAGGTGGCCGGCCGCGCCGGGCGGGGCGAGATGCTGGGCAAGGTGGTGCTGCAGACGCACTTTCCGGATCACTACGCGGTGCAATTCGCCGCCAAACATGACTATCACGGTTTTGCCGAAAAAGAGCTGCGCTTCCGCGGATGGATGCACTATCCGCCATTCGAGTCACTGGCCAACATCGTGGTGCGCAGCGACAAGCAGGAAGAGGCGCTGCGCTACTCCGGGTTGCTGGGGCGGTGGTTTGAGCAGGTGCGGCACGAGGGCGTGCGGGTGATGGGACCGGCGCCGGCGCCGATCACGCGGCTGAAGAGGGATTACCGCTTCCACTTTGTGTTGAAGGCGGCGAGCCGCGAGCGGATGAACGCCGTGCTGCGCGCCATGCTGGCGGCGGCGCAGCAGCAAAAGATTCCGCGGGCGAACATGATTGTGGACGTGGATGCGATGTCGCTGTCGTAAGTGTGCAGGCTGATCCCGGCTGTGTATTGTACTCACGGGGTCCCGTGCGACTAGCCAAAATTGCCGTTGCCTGAGACAATACCAAAACTGATCTGGAGCTGAATTGCCGATCAAGCCGCGTACGCCCAAAGCAACCCGCACCGCTTCGCCGCGCCGCCGGCTACGCGCTCCAGGCAGTTTCACGCTCAAAATGGACGTAACGATTCCGGCGCTGGCCTCCGCCATTTCGCCGCTGGTGGATGCCGTGATGACGGCGGTGCGCCAGCAGGCCGCCGCCAAGGAGTTGGAGATTGAAACCGCGTTACGCGAGGCACTGGCCAACGCCATCAAGCATGGATGCCTGGGCGATCCCACGAAATTTGTGCAGTGTTCGGTGGTGTTCGAGGACAACCACAGCGTGCTGATCGTGGTCAGCGATCCGGGGCCGGGTTTCAACGCCAAGGGACTTCCCGATCCCACCGAGGGCGAGCACCTGTATGAAAACCATGGCCGTGGCATCTACCTCATCAATCATCTGATGGACGAAGTGCGCTTCAAACGCGGCGGCGCCGAGATTCATATGCGCAGCAGGTTCTGATTTCCGCTTCCTAACGGTTTCCGTACTTCAGCAAGTGCGCCACCTGCGGGAAGGTGGAGTTTGCCACCGGCGCCGGGGTGAAGGTGAGCAGCAGCATGGCGAGGGCGAGCAGAGCCATCCACCGGCGGCCGCGTCCCACTCCCGGCCAGCGCGGCACGCTGGGGTGTTGCATTCCGGTGAGCGCCAACAGAATGGCCCAGACCAGCCATCCCACCCAGAAAAACCAGGCCATCGCGACCAGCGCGCCCACCGTGGCCCAGGAGACAAAGCGGTGCAGCCGGGGTGAGACGGCGAGGACCAGGTGGCCACCATCAAGCTGTCCGCCGGGAAGCAGATTCAGCGCGGTTGCCAGCATTCCAGCCCAACCCGCCAGCGCCACCGGATGCAGGTAGTAGTGGACCAGCGCGGGTCCGCCGTGGTGCAGGAGAACATGACCGAATTGAAAGATCAGGGGAAAGCCGAACTGCAGGTCCGGGTCCGAGGCGCCGGCGACGGGATGGGACATGGCCAACCCGGCGAGCATGGTGGGTACGGCTACGACGAAGCCCGCAATCGGCCCGGCGATGCCGATATCAAACAGCGCCTGGCGCGACCGGATGAAGCCGCCAATACGAATGAAGGCTCCGAGAGTTCCAATCAGCGTGGGGGCGGGGATGAAGAAAGGCAGAGTTGCGCGTACCCGGTAGCGCCGGCAGAAATAGTAGTGTCCCAGCTCATGTGCCAGCAGAATGCCCATCATGGCAAGCGAAAAGGGAACACCGAGTAGAAGCTGCCGCGGACTCTGCCACAGCCATTCCACGGGAAACAACGGCAGACGTTCGTTGCCGGAGGCAAAGGCTTCCAGGTGGTGATTGAAGTTGAACTGCAGGCGCGACCCGACCAGGACGGTGGTGCAGCAAGTGGACAGCAACATCAACAGCGGCAAGCGATAGCGAACCCGGGGAGCGTAGGCGCGAGGCAGTGCCGCGGCGTCCTCGGGCACAAAGTTGGAGACGGAGTCAGACATCGGGGAGACGCTCGCGGACAGCAGGCGGAGCCGGAGCGGCGCCCCGGCTCCACGGGACTAATCGATCGACTGGAGTTCTTTGCCAGGCTTGAAGCGCACGGCTTTGCCGGGAGGAATGTTGACCTCGGCGCCGGTGCGCGGGTTGCGGCCGATTCCGGTTTTACGCGGACGCACGTTGAAGACGCCAAAGCCGCGCAACTCGATGCGGTCGCCCTCGGCCAGCGCGTTCTTCATGCTCTCGAAGACGGTCTCCACGGCGCGCTCGGCCTTGGTCTTGGTGACCCCGGTGCGGTTTACCACTTCGTTGATGATGTCGAGTTTGATCAATGGATTGGCTCCGGCGCTTCAGATTGAAAATCAAGGGCTTACCCAGTGATGCTAGAAAATGAAGCGGCCATTGTCAACGTCTGTGCGCGGGTTTGCCCGGGGCGAGGGCGCAAGCAGCGTCAGCAGGACATGGCGGCCGGGCCGGTTCGCCGGGCGGAATGGCGAATGTTAAGATGGCCCTAGATGATCCAGCCCCTCGCAATTCCGAATGCGTCCACTCTCGCCGAGGGGCTGTTGCCCGATGTTCTGCGTTTGATCGGTGATTCACAGACTGCCCTGCCGAGGATCGCAAAGGACCCGGAGCTGATCAGGCAGATTGAGACGGCGGTGCACCAGATGCCCACCGCGCACGACCTTTACCTGGGCGATTCGCGCCGAATGGATGTGGTTCCAGATTCGAGTGTGCACCTCGTTCTTACCTCTCCGCCCTACTGGAGCCTCAAGAAATATCGGGACACGGAGGGGCAGTTAGGTCACATCGAAGGTTACGACGCTTTTCTCGACGCCCTGGACCAAGTCTGGAAACATTGCTGGCGAGTCCTGGTCCCCGGCGGAAGAGTGGTTTGTGTCGTGGGAGATGTGTGCCTATCACGCCGGAAGAACAATGGCCGCCACACGGTTGTCCCTTTGCACTCCTCCATTCAGGAACGCTGCCGATTGCTTGGATTCGACAACCTTGCACCGATCATCTGGCACAAAATAGCGAACGCGAACTATGAGGCGGACAGGAGCTCGGGCGGATTTCTTGGCAAGCCGTTCGAGCCGAATTCGGTCATCAAGAATGATATCGAGTTCATCCTGATGCAGCGCAAACCGGGCGGATACCGTAGTCCCTCCCTTGCCACTCGCATCCTCAGCGTGATCTCCGTCGAGAACTATCAGCAATGGTTCCAGCAAATCTGGACGGGGCTCACGGGAGCTTCTACGCGTGAACATCCCGCGCCGTACCCGGAAGAACTCGCGGAGAGGCTGATTCGCATGTTCAGTTTCGTGGGCGATACCGTGTTAGACCCTTTCATGGGAACCGCAACTACAAATATTTCGGCAGCCCGCTGGGGGCGGAGCAGCATAGGTTTTGAAATAGACCCGCATTATTTTGATTCGAGCGCCAAGAGATTCGATTCCCAGCACTCCCGGTTGACCACCGAGGTTAGGACGCATGAGTTCAAAGCAGACTGAGGATTTTCATCTTGATTCCCGGCTGGCGGAAGCCGTTTGCTCGTACTGGGCGGTTCTGGAGAACCAAGGAGCAAATCAAGGCACTGATTCGGGGCAAAAGGATTACGGCGACCGTTCCAAGGTGACCGGGGGCAAACAGATGGATGCGTTTGCCGAACTCCTCAAGGATCTGCTCGAACATTGCGGCATCGACCGCTCAGACATGCATTGCGGCCGGAGCACGAGCCTGCCGGGATTTTACCGGCCAACGAAAGACTGGGACCTGGTGGTGGTTGTCGAAGGAAACTTGCTGATAGCGCTGGAGCTGAAATCTCTTCCAACTTCGTTCGGAAACAATTCCAACAACCGCGTCGAAGAAGCGTTGGGCAGTGCGGTCGATCTTTGGAAGGCCTATGAGAAACGGACCTATGGGAAATCGCAGCGCCCATGGCTCGGATACTTGATGCTGATCTGCGACGAAAAGGCATCATCCTCACCCATCGCGATTCCGGAGCGGCATTTTGCGATACGCAAAGAGTTCAGGGATGAGGGTTATGGCAGGGCTTCTCGTATCGGCGGCAAGCCGGTGAAAGCTTCGGTGCCCTACCTGAGACGAATGGAGTTGTTCTGCGAAAAGGTAAAACAAGAAGGGTTATATGATGCCGCCTGCTTTCTGGTAACAGATCATGCGCAGGGACCATCCGGGTTTTATCGCGAACCGGCGGCGGAATTGGCGTTTCGAGAGTTTGCCGGTTCAATGATGGGCAAGGCTCTTGGCTATGTGCAGGCGAAAAAGCTATAAGAGGAAGCGAGGAATCTGAGGCGAAATGGCGATAAAGAGCGATCGCTGGATCCGGGAGATGGCGCAAACACAGGACATGATCAGTCCCTTCTGCGAGAAGCAGGTGCGGGACGGCGTCATCAGCTATGGGCTTTCATCCTACGGCTATGACTTGCGGGTGGCCGATGAGTTCAAGATCTTTACCAACGTGAACTCGGCGATTGTGGACCCCAAGAAATTTGACGAGCGCTCCTTTGTCACCATTCGCGCCGACAGCATCATGGTCCCGCCGAACTCCTTTGCCCTGGCGCGCTCGGTGGAATATTTCAAGATTCCGCGCGATGTGTTGACCATCTGCGTGGGCAAGTCCACCTACGCGCGCTGCGGAATCCTGGTCAACGTCACCCCCTTCGAGCCGGAATGGGAAGGCTTTGTCACGCTCGAAATCAGCAACAGCTCGCCGCTGCCGGCAAAGATTTATGCCAACGAGGGCCTCTGCCAGATTCTGTTCTTCCAGGGGGACGAACCCTGCGAGGTGAGCTACAAGGATAAAGGCGGCAAGTACCAGAACCAGACCGGCATCGTGCTGCCCAAGCTGTAGGCGGTGATGAGAACCTTGCGCCTTCGCCTGACCGCTGCCGTGCTGGAGCAAGATCCTGCCCTGCTGGAAGCCGCGCGGATTCTTCGCCATGGCGGGCTGGTGGCATTTCCTACCGAGACGGTTTACGGATTGGGCGCCAACGCTCTGGACGACGGCGCGGTGGAAAAGATTTTTGCCGCCAAGAGGCGTCCGCACTGGGACCCGGTGATCGTTCATGTGGCCGATGTGGCCAGCGCGCGTGGACTGACCCTGGCGTGGCCGGCGGCTGCCGAACGGCTGGCCGGAGCCTTCTGGCCCGGCCCGCTGACGATGTTGCTGCCGCGCGCCGCCGGGATTCTGGACCTGTGCACGGCTGGGCGCGAAAAAGTGGGGCTGCGGCTGCCCTCGCATGAGGTGGCGCGGGCGCTGATCGCCGCCTCGGGAGTGCCGGTGGCCGCGCCCAGCGCCAATCGATTCGGACACACAAGTCCCACCACCGCAGAGCATGTCCTGGCCGATCTGGATGGCCGCATCGACGCCATTCTGGAGGCGGGCCCGTGCACGGTTGGGGTCGAGTCCACGGTCATTGATCCCACCACCGATCCGGCCACGATCTATCGCCCCGGCGGAGTCACCGCCGAACAGATTTGCCGGGTGCTGGGCGCTGTGGTGGTGGCCGAGCGCAACAATAGTTCCAGTGCGGCGCCGCCGGAGGCGCTGGAATCTCCCGGCCTCGGAATTCGTCACTATGCGCCGCGCGCCCGCATCATCCTGGTGGAAAGCGAAGTCGAACTCGGGCGGGTGCTGGAGCGCGAGGCCGGGCGGCACCGGGTGGGAGTGCTGCTGCCGCGGGGATGGGCCGCGCCGGGCGCGGCTGTGACCGTGCTTCCCTGGGGAAACTGGAGCGAGCCGGAGTTGCTGGCCCGCGATCTTTATCAGCAGATGCGTGCCCTGGATGACCGGGAGGTCGAGGTCATTGTTTGTCCGCTGCCGCCGGCGAATGGGATCGGACTGGCCATACGGGACCGCCTGCACAAGGCCGCCAAATAGAAAAGCCCGCGCCAGGGCGGGCTTGAGCGGCAGCGCGCGCGGCCGTTACTTGGTTGACTCGGCTTCCTTGAACATATATCGAATGCTGGCTTTATAAATCATGAGGTTGGATTGACCGCCGCTGCGATTGAGCTTGATACAGTTCTTGTCGTACCACTCGATGACGCCGTGCAGTTCCTCGCCGTCGCGAGTTACCACAACCATGGGTGTCTTGCTCTGCATCTGCTTCTGATAATAGAAATTTTCCGCGTGCGTCTGTTCCGCGGGGGCAGCCTTTTTGGCGGGCCCCCCGGAACTGCGATCAGGCGGGCGCGGAGTTCGTTCCGCAGTTCGTTCGCGCGGTTCAGGTGCGGGCTCGGCGGGGCGAGCCTGGTCGCGGTTCAGGGAAGGGCGGATCAGTTTCCGGTTGCCAAAGCTCTCCAGTTCGGGTGCCCGTAGCGCGGCGGTTGTGTCAACTCCGTTTCTCATACGATTCCTCCCCCAGGGGGGTATCAAAAAGTCGCTGCGCGATGCGCACTGGGACTCCTCCGCTTGGAACAAAAAAGCGCACGCACGGGTTCAAGTGCGAGACCGGATTTCCTGGAGGAAAGTTTCAGTGATTCGTGGCTAAACCGTACCACACGCGCGGGGAAAAAAACAACAAAAGTCTGCGCCAATCTGGCGTAACTGAAGTTCGTGCCGTCCCGATTGCGGGCGTTTGGCGCGGATGGAGAAGCAGGGCGCGAGCTGGAGCTAGGTTTCCAGCGAGCTGGAGTAGCCATCCAGGGAGAGCGAGCGCAGCAGGTTGCGCCGCATGCCGTTCTGCAAATCCCCCAGGCCGTCGCTGGCGCGCACGATCCAGCTGAAACTTACCTGGCTGGCAATGCTGGCCAGTTCCGCCTGGAAATCCTGGTTACGCATCAACTCGGGTGAGCCTGCCTGCAGGAACAGCAGGTCTTCGAGGATTGAGTAGAGCACGGAGATCAGCAAGTCGGTCTTGCCCTTGCCTTCGCCGCCGGCGCGGTAGGCTTCGGTGGCACGGAACAGCCCGGAGTGGTCGTTTTCGCCCAAAGCCGTGGTCAACAGAAGCAGGGCGTCCTTGCGCGCCGCCAGGTATGCGTTGAGATCGAAGCTGCGGGCGCGGCCGACGGCGCCGGAGGAAAGCTGGGCCACCAGTTTTTTCTGCGCCGCTGTCCATTCCGTGCGCAGAGCCAAATCCTGGGCGATCTCCCCGGCAGTCAGGGGCGCAAGGCGGAGAGTAATGCAGCGGGAGCGGATGGTAGGCAGCAGGGCATTGGAATTTTCCGCCAGCAGGAACAGGGTGGCAAACTCGGGCGGCTCCTCCAGGACCTTGAGCAGCGCGTTGGCTGCCTCCTTCATAAAGTTCGATTCGGAGAAGATGTAGAACTTCTGGCGGCCTTCCGAAGGGCGGTAATACATTTCGCCGATCACGTGGCGCACCTGGTCCACTTTGACGAGCATTTGCGGCGGATCGGGAGGGATCACCAGGACTTCGGGATGAGTCTGCACGAAGATGCGGGTCTCGCGCTTATCGCTCTCGCGCAGATTCTCGCGGGCCTCCACGGCTTCGGCGATGCGCTGATCGAGCGCGTCGGCTTGCGCGATGCGCTCGCAGTTGCGGCAGACGCCGCAGAAATCGGGCAGGCCATCGGCGGCGAGGGGACGCTCCAGGCAGTTCACTGCCTTTGCCACCATCTGCGCCAGGGTGAATTTTCCGGCGCCGCGCGGCCCGGTCAGAATGATGGCGTGGGGCAGGTGGTCGCGGGCAATCATCTCGCGCAGGCGTCCAACCGTCGGGGCATTGCCGCGGAATTGTTCGAATCCCATGCCTAGCCCTGTCTCGCCAGGAGCCGCTCGTGCACGGCGGCGACCACGTCCTTATGAACCTCTTCCTGGCCGCGGCGCGCGTCGATCAAAACCACGCGCTCCGGTTCGCGATGGGCAATCGCCAGGAATTGCTGGTGTACACGCTCGAAGAAGATACGGTTTTCCAGCTCGAAACGGTTTTCGTCGAGCTGGTTCCGGGCGGCCAGATTGCGGCGTCGCGCCCGGGCCACGCTGGCGGCCACGTCATTGTCCAGGAGCAGGGTGAGTTCCGGTTTGAGGCCCAGGCAGAGGACGCGGTGCAGAGTGAGCACGGCATCGACTCCAAGCTGTCTTCCGGCGCCCTGGTAGGCCTCGGAAGAATCCGTGAAGCGATCGCACAGCACCCAGGCGCCGCGATTGATGGCCGGCAGAATCACCTCTGCAATCTGTTGCGCGCGCGAGGCGAACATCAAGGCCAGTTCCGCCAGCGGAGCCAGCCCGTGGGTGCGCGAGTCGAGCAGAATGCCGCGAACCCGCTCGCCGATCTCCGTGCCTCCGGGCTCGCGCGTGGTGACCACCTCGAAGCCCTGTTCACGCAGATAGCAGGCAAGCTTTTCGATGTGGGTGCTTTTGCCACAGCCGTCCAGCCCTTCGAGGGTGATAAAGTGCCCGCCATTTGCCCAGTGCCGCACAGGGGAATGATAACAAAGCGGGAGCCGGGTACGGCCAGCGGCGGCCGGTCCATCTGTTATACTCTGGAAACTTCCAACCCGCGTGGACGTTCCCGGTGGTTTGCGGATCTGCGCCCTGGCGGTGTCCTCAGAGCTCAGCGGATTATTGTTCGCGAGCAAAATTCCCCTTCAGGAGCTGGAATGCGACATTTGCTTTGTGCATGGCTGGCAGTGGCCCTGGGATCGGCGTCTGTGTTCTCCCAGACTGGCCCGGCCCTGAGCAGTACGATCAAGACCTCAGGCTTTGCGCTGGTCGAAACTCTGGCGGTCGACGCCACCCAGGCGCCGCGCAAGGTCTTTCACGCCAAGCTGACGATCCCGGCGGCGCCCGGAGACTTTGTGCTTCTCTACCCGAAGTGGATTCCCGGAGAGCACGGTCCCACCGGCCCGCTGGTGGATACGGCCGGAATCTATTTCCGCGGCAATGGCAATGTGCTCGGATGGCAGCGCGACCCGGTGGATATGTACGCCTTCCACGTGCAGGTGCCGCAGGGCGTGAGCTCGATTGAAGCCACGCTGGATTTCCTGAGCCCGGTTGAGACGCCGGGCGGCTTCAGCGCCGGTTCCTCAGCCACCGAAAAACTGGCCGTGCTCTCCTGGAACTGGCTGGTTCTCTATCCCAAGGGGTATGGCTCGGATGAGGTTGGGGTGAAAGCCAGCCTGCAACTGCCGGCCAACTGGCAGTGGGGAAGCGCGCTGCCGCACTCGGCCAGCGTCCCGGGCTCGGTTGATTTTTCCCTGGCATCGCTGACCACCCTGGTGGATTCACCGGTGCTGATGGGGCAGTATTTGAAGAAGCTTCCGCTCCAGGCGGGGCAACTTCCGGCGCACGAGCTGGACATAGTGGCCGACGACGCGGCCGCCCTGGAGATGCTGCCGCAGCAGATCAAAGCCTTTGACAATCTGGTTGCCGAGGCGGGCGCGCTGTACGGGGCGCGGCACTACCGTGAGTATCATTTTTTGCTTACGCTCAGCGATCACGTGGCGCACTTTGGATTGGAGCATCACGAATCCAACGACAGCCGCGTGGGCGAGGGCTACCTCACCGACCCCGGGCAGTGGACGCTGGGCGCATCGCTGCTGCCGCACGAGTACACGCACTCATGGAACGGCAAATACCGCCGTCCGGCCGGACTGGCTACGCCGCAATACCAGGCGCCCATGGAAGGAAACCTGCTGTGGGTGTATGAAGGGCTGACCGAATACTTTGGCTACGTGCTGAGCGGGCGCAGCGGGCTGCAGACGCCGGAACAATGGCGCGAAGTGTACGCCGAACTCGCCATGACGTACTCGCACCGCCCCGGCCGCAAGTGGCGCCCGCTGGCAGATACGGCGACCGCGGCGCAAACGCTGTATGAGGCTCCGGAAGCTTTCAGCAACTACCGCCGCAGCGTGGACTACTACGACGAGGGCGCGCTGATCTGGCTGGAGGCGGACACCATTATTCGCCAGAACAGCGGCGGCAAAAAATCGATGGACGACTTTGCCCACCTGTTTCTGGGCGGCCTGAATACGCCGCCGGAGATAAAAACCTATACCTTCGACGACGTGGTGAATACGCTGAACCGGGTACAACCCTATGACTGGCGTGGCTTCCTCACTGACCGGGTGCTGAAGGTGGCCGAACAGGCTCCGCTGGGAGGGATTGCCAACAGCGGCTGGAAGCTGGTGTACAACGATCAGCCAAACCTGATCGCCAAACTACGCGAACAGGACGGGCGTAGCTTTGACATGAGCGCGTCGGTGGGGTTACTGCTCAGCAAGGACGGCGAGGTGGTGGATGCAATCGAGGACGGAATCGCGGCCAGGAACGGGATTGGGCCGGGGATGAAAATCATCGCCGTCAACGGGAGAAAGTACACCCCGGAGTTTCTTGCGGCGGCGCTGCGCGAGGCGCAGAAATCGCAGCAACCGATCCAGTTGCTGGTGGAAAATACCGAGTACTACCGCACCGTTTCACTTCCCTATTTTGATGGACCGCGCTACCCGCACCTGGTGCGGGACGAGAGCAAGCCGGACCTGCTCGGCGACATCATCCGGCCCAAGGTGACGACCCTGCCGGCAGTGGTGCCGGGCGCGGAGTAACACCTTGGAGGCAACGAACGAATCCGCCGGCGATGGGCGGGATTGGGGGGCGCCATCGGGCGGGACGGGAGGCAAGACCGCCGCGTGACTTGCCAGTGCGGCGTAGTTCCGCGATAATGAAAGCTGCTGCGAGTGTATGGCGGGCGAGTGTCCGGTTGTTCCTGGGACGCGTGCCTGGCGATTCCTTTGTGGTAGAGCCCGTGGCGGATGTCGATCCGCCGATTGCGCGAAAGGCGCGGCGGGCAACCAGCGTTCGAATCATGGCGGGTCTGGCTGGCGGAAGCTGGCTCGGCCGGTTGCGATTTCCGGTCTCCGGAGGCAAAGTCTGCGGGGATGTCGAGCGCTGGAATGAAACGAAGAGAGGAAAAAACCTGTGCTGATGATTCGACTTTCGCGCCGTGGGGCGCGCAAGCAGCCTATCTATCGTATTGTGGTCATCGAAAAGGACCGTGCGCGCGACGGCCGTTCGATTGAAGTTGTGGGTCTCTACAATCCGCGCACCAACCCTGCCACGGTGGATTTGAAGAAGGATCGCGTCGAGTACTGGCTTGCCCAGGGCGCGCAGTTCTCGCCGACTTTGGCGCGGCTTTACAAGAACGCTGCGGCGGGCATTCCGGCTCCCCCGGTTGCCACGGCAGCGGCTGCGCCGGTGGTTGCGGCTCCGGTGGTTGCCGTGGAACCGGTGGTGACGGCTGAACCAGCGGCGGTTGAACCGGTGGTGGCGGCGGAACCAGTGGCGGTTGCTGAACCGGCCGTGACCGAGGCTGCGGCCGATGTGGTTGCCGAGCCGGCTGCGACTGAGCCGACAGCGTAGACGAGGAGCAGATATCCATGGTTGCCAATCTGACTGGACTCGCAAAAGAGTTGGCCCAGGCCCTAGTGGATTTTCCCGAGGAAGTGGTGGTTGTAGCCTCTGGCGACAGCGAGTACGTGAAGCTGGAACTGGAGGTTGCAGAAGATGACCTGGGCCGGGTGATTGGCCGCTCCGGGCGCACCGCCAGGGCGCTGCGCACAATTCTTTCCGCCGCGGCGGATAAGAATGGGCAGCGCTGCTCGCTGGAGATCGTGGAGTAAGCTGGCGGGATGCGGGACGATGCGGATAACGCCGGGTTTGTCACCATTGCGCGGGTGGTGAAGGTGCAGGGCCGCATGGGAGAAGTAGCGGCGGAGTTGCACACGGACTTTCCCGAGCGATTTGAGCAAAGACGCACGTTGTACGCGTGGCAGGAATCCAGCGGCCAACGCCGCCAACTGCACCTGGATGAATACTGGCCTCACAAGGGCGGGATGGTGCTGAAGTTCGCGGGCGTGGATTCGATTGAGGCGGCGGAAACCTTGCTGGGGTCAGAGATTCAGATCCCCGTTCAGGAGCGGGCAGAGCTGCAAGCGGGCACGTTCTATGTCAGCGAGTTGCTGGGCTGCCTGGTGCTGGAAAGCAGCCAGGAAGAGCGGGAAATTGGAACGGTTGTGGATGTAGATTTTGGGGCGGGAACCGCCCCGCTGCTGATCGTGAAGAGCAATGTTTCCGTGGCGGATTCGCAGCCAACCCCGCCGCCCCGGGCGCAGGCGCACGATGGCGGCAAAGAGTTCATGATTCCCTTTGTGGAGAGCTTTATAAAGAAGCTCGACTTGAAAGGGAAGCGGATTGAGATGCAACTGCCGGAAGGGATGCTGGAACTGGATGCTCCGCTGGGCTCCCGCAAGCCTGGCCGGCAGCGGACGGCGAAGCGATAAACAGAGGCGGTCGCCAGAGGACAGCCAGTGCGGTTTGAGATTGTCACCATCTTTCCGGACTTTTTTGCTGGCCCGCTGGAATACGGCATCGTGCGCAGGGCGCGCAATGCCGGGCTCATTGAAATTGGAATCCACGACCTGCGGGCGTTTACCCAGGACCGACACCGAACGGTGGACGACCGTCCATTTGGCGGCGGCGAGGGAATGTTACTGAAACCCGATCCACTGTTTGCGTGCGTAGAGCATCTGGGGGTTCGGCCAAGAGCGGAGCGAGTGAGCGGGGAAGCAAGGGAATCGGTTGTGTTGCTATCGGCGTCGGGAAATATTTTTACCCAGGCGATGGCGCAGGAGCTGGCCGGACTGGAGCGGATCACATTCCTGTGTGGGCGCTACGAGGGCGTGGATGAGCGCGTGACCGAATATCTGGCGGACCGCGAGGTTTCGGTGGGCGACTTTGTGATGAGCGGCGGAGAGCTTGGGGCTGCGCTCATCGTGGACGCGGTGACACGGTTGCTTCCCGGGGCGCTGGGCAACGATGCTTCAGCCAGGACGGAAAGCTTTAGCGGCGTGGAGGCCGCGGCGAGACGGGACGAGCGCGGAAGGCTGGAGCCGGATTCGACGGTGGCAACCGGCGGGCTGCTGGATTCGCCTCACTACACGCGGCCCGCGGAGTTTCGCGGGATGGCGGTTCCGGAAGTGCTGATGAACGGGAACCATGAAGAGATCCGGCGCTGGCGGCATCGGCGCGCACTGGAAAAAACGCTGCGCAACCGCCCGGACCTTCTGGAGAAGGTGGTCCTGAGCGCAGAGGATAAGGCATTACTCCGCGAGATTAGGCGCGGAGCTGAAGAAAACTAAGAAGATTACGGGATCGACCGGGGCTGCTGGCCCAGGCATCCGAGAAGAGAAGAGGAAATCGCAATGTCGTCATCTCCCATTATTACCCGGTTGCTTGCGAAAGCGCAGCGCACGGACCTGCCGAGCTTCGCGGTGGGCGACACTCTGAGGGTTCACGTAAAGATCAAGGAAGGCGACAAAGAGCGCATCCAGATCTTTGAAGGCATCGTGATCAAGAAGGCCAACGGACAGCAGCCGAGCTTCACCGTGCGCAAGATGAGCTTTGGGCAGGGCGTGGAGCGTATTTTCCCGCTGGGCAGCCGGATCATCGACAAGCTGGAAGTTGTGCGCTCGGCGAAGGTTCGCCGCGCCAAGCTGTACTACCTGCGCGCCCTGCGCGGCAAGGCGGCGCGGCTCAAGGAAGTGGATCGCGTAAAGTAGTTCGCGGGACAAGGTTGACGAAAAGATCGCGAGCAAGGGGCGAGGTGCATGCTCGTCCCTTGCCCGCCTTGGATGCGACTCGCTCAGGCAACCTTCATACACACGGCCTTGGTTTCCGTGTAGGCATCGATTGCGTTGTGGCCCATCTCGCGGCCCCAGCCGCTCTCCTTGTATCCGCCGAAGGGCAGCGCTGCGTCGAAGATGTTGTAGCAGTTCACCCAGACCGTGCCTGCGCGCATGGCCGCAGCCAGTTGGTGTGCCCTGGCCAGATTGTTGGTCCAGATGCCGGCAGCCAGGCCGTAGGTGGATTCGTTGGACAGTTCGATCACTTCCTCCAGGGTGTCATACTTCATGACGGTCACGACCGGGCCGAAGATCTCTTCCCGAACGACCTTCATGTCCTTGTGCGTGTTGATCATCACCGTTGGTTCGACAAAGTAGCCAGTGTCGCCGATCTGCCTGCCGCCGGTGCTGGCGCAGGCTCCCTCCACCAGTCCAGCGTCGATGTAGCCTTTGACGCGGCGCAACTGCTCCTCGGAGACGAGCGGGCCGAGTTGCGTACCAGGCTCCCAGCCCGGACCGACGCAGATCTTTTTCGCTTCATCCGAGATGCCCTCGACCACCTTGTCAAAGTGCGACTTGTGCACGTAAAGGCGCGAACCGGCGCAGCAGCACTGCCCGTGGTTGAAGAAAATGGCGCTGGCAGCGCCCGGAATCGCGATGTCCAGATCGGCGTCTTTCATGATCACATTCGGAGATTTGCCACCCAGTTCCAGCGTCACCTTTTTCAGATTCCCGGTGGCGGCGTGAACGATCAGTTTGCCCACTTCCGTGGATCCGGTGAAGGCAATCTTGTCGACATCGGGATGGGCTGCCAGCGCGGCGCCGGCAGTCTCGCCGAAGCCGGTCACGATATTGACCACGCCGGCGGGGAAGCCCGCTTCCTGGATCAGCTCGCCCAGACGAATGGCGGTGAGAGGAGTTTGTTCGGCGGGCTTGAGCACAATGGTGCAGCCAGCTGCCAGTGCCGGGCCGATCTTCCAGGCAGCCATTAGCAGGGGGAAATTCCACGGAATCACCTGTGCCACCACGCCGACAGGCTCGCGCAATGAGAAAGCGTGGTAGCGGGCGCCGGGAGTGTAAGGGACTGAGATCGGAATGGTGTTGCCCTCGATCTTCGTTGTCCAGCCGGCCATGTAACGCAGCAGATCGACCGCCAGGGGAACATCGGCAACCCGCGCCACGGCGAGAGGCTTTCCATTATCCAGGCTTTCAAGGGTTGCGAATTCTTCCGTGTGCTGTTCCAGCAGGTCTGCCAGCTTCCAGATCATGCGTCCGCGTTCGGAAGCTGTAAATTTGCGCCAGGGTCCGTGGTCAAAGGCTTCGCGCGCGGCGCGGACGGCGGCATCCACGTCGGCCTTATCGCCCTCCGCGGCGTGCGAAAGCACCTGCCCGGTGGCTGGGTTGTAAGTGGGGAAGGTCATGCCGGATGCGGCTCCCACCCATTGTCCGTTGATCAGCATTTTGTGGGTGCGCTCAACGAAGTTCAAGGCGGTTCTGTCGAGATGCGATGCAACTGATGTGGTCATACAAACTCCTAGGTTTGGGTTGAAGCGTACTAATTGAGTGGCGGACCAATTGCACTGGCCTAGAGAGAAAAACCAGCCCAGGCGCTCCACCAGTGGACCAGGGTGAGCAGGCTGACCGGATTCTTGTGGAGCCGGTCTGGTTCCGGCAGTAGATTCGCTGACGCCCCGCCCGGATTCATATCTTTAGGACGCATACTTCGCGCTGGATGGCTGCCCGCCGCGGAACTGGAAGAGGGCGCTTGCCGGGCTTGGGGGAATGGCTCCGCGCGTCACCGGAGTGAGCCAGCCTGGGCCCCATCAAGGTGCTAGAATCATCTGTCCGGCAGCCCGCTCCGGCGCAATACGGCGGGCGGCCTGAGATGGATCAAACGGAAGGAATTTTGAGAGGACGTTATGGCGACCGTAGAGAACAGTGTGGCAGCGACTACCGTGGAAAGTTCCGCGTTGACGACATTCAAGAATGAACCCCTTGTCGACTTTACGCGGGCGGAGAACGCACGCGCGATGAGGGAAGCGCTGGACAAGGTGCGCCGGCAACTTGGACGGGAGTATGACAACGTGATCGATGGCCACCGGGTGCGCACGGCGGCGAAGCTGCGTTCGATCAATCCCTCCCACCCGGAGCAGGTGGTGGGCACGTTTCAGAAGGCGGACGGCAACGACGTTCCGGCGGCCGTGGATGCCGCGCTGAAGGCGTTCGAGAGCTGGAGCCGCAGTGCCGTGAAGGATCGCGCGGGGTTGCTGTTCCGGGTGGCGCATACGTTGCGCGAGCGCAAGTTTGAGTGGGCGGCGTGGCTGGTGTTCGAGGTGGGCAAGAACTGGGCCGAGGCCGACGCGGACGTGGCCGAGACGATTGACTTTGCGGAGTTCTACGCCCGCGAGGCGCTACGCCTGGACAAAGCCGAACCGCCGATCCAGTTGCCCGGTGAGCGCGACGAACTGCGCTACATTCCGCTGGGGGTGGGAGCGGTGATTCCGCCGTGGAATTTTCCTTCGGCGATCATGGCGGGAATGACGATGGCGGCGATTGTGAGCGGCAACACGGTGGTGCTGAAGCCAAGCAGCGATGCGATGGCGATTGCAGCGCATTTCTTCCAGGTTCTGGAGGAATGCGGGATTCCCGACGGGGTGGTGAATTTTGTCACCGGCTCGGGAAGCAGCTTTGGCAACGAACTGGTGAAGCATCCCAAGACGCGGTTTATTTCCTTTACGGGTTCGAAAGAAGTGGGATTGCAGATTCACGAGCTGGCGGCCAAGACGCAGCCGGGCCAGATTTGGATCAAGCGCACGATTCTGGAGATGGGCGGCAAGGATTCGATTCTGGTGGATGCCGACTCGGACCTGGACGCGGCGGTGGCGGGCGTGATGGCTTCGGCTTTCGGCTACAGCGGGCAGAAGTGTTCGGCATGCTCACGCGCGATTGTGGACGAGCGGGTGTACGACAAGTTTGTGGAGCGGTTGAAGGATCGGGCGGAGAAGCTGACGGTGGGCGCGGCGGAAGACAATCCGAGCCTGGGTCCGGTGATCAACGAGGCGGCAAGAACGTCGATCCTCGGCTTCATCGAAAAGGCAATCGACGAAGGCGGGCGGTTGATCACGGGCGGGCACGCGGTGGCAGGCAAGGAGGGTTACCTGATCGAGCCCACGATTATCTCCGAGGTAAAGCCGGGTGACACGCTGGAGCAGAGGGAAGTGTTCGGGCCGGTGCTGGCGGTGATTCGCTGCAAGGATTTCTACGAAGGATTGCGCATTGCCAACGACACCGAGTTTGGCCTGACCGGGTCGGTGTACACGCAGTCGGAAGAGCGCATGGAACTGGCGCGCCAGGAGTTCCACGTTGGCAACCTTTACATCAACCGCAAGTGCACCGGAGCGATGGTGGGCGCGCACCCCTTTGGCGGCTTCAACATGTCGGGTACGGATTCCAAGGCGGGCGGTCCGGACTACCTGTTGCTGTTTACACAGGCGAAATCAATTGCGCGCAAGCTGTAAGGCAAAATCTGCGATTTGACAAACCGGCATTGCCTGCGGACAATGGCTGCAACCCGAATGCCCACAAGGCGGCCACGCCGCCCGGGGGGATGGCAAGGACTTCAATTCATGGCGCGAATTCTGTGCATCGACGATGAGCCGGAGATGGTAATGCTGAAGCGCGCGATCCTGGAGCAGGCGGGACACGAAGTGACAACAGCCACTTCGGCGCGCGAGGCAGTCGATCTGATGAACCACAACGACTACGAAGCCGTCGTGACCGACTGGCGGCTGGGAGATGGGGACGGACGCGCAGTCGTGCAAGCGGCCAAGGAACACTCGACGACGCCCGTGGTGGTAGTCTCCGGCTACGTAGCCGAGGCCTACCGGTCGGCGGAGCCGTTGGCGGACCTCTACCTGGAGAAGCCGGTGAATCCGGAGGAGCTGTTGACCATCGTCGATGAACTGCTGAAGGCGAGCGCACGGGGCGCGTCCGAATAAGACGGTTTCATGGCCGGGAAGCGCGCCTTTCTTGATCGTGCAGGATTCCGCTAAAGCGGTCCCGCAACAAGCGGTGGACAGACTGGTGGGCAGGTGAAGCCGTGCCGCCGGTGACGCGCCGGGCTGTGGTCTGAGGCCCGGGTTGCGCGATTACAATGCCCTTGGGGCCGCGCGGCAGATTTGAACCGTGCCGGGGCACCTTGCTCCGGTGCGAGGACACTCTCAAGAAGACAGCCCTACGCGCTTGCGGAAGATGTTCCCCGGAAAAAACTAAGCGCCCGAGCAAATGGGGCTCGAGCGCGCGGGTCAACAGCAAAGCGGATCCCTGTGCCTTGGAACTACCCTAACCAGAAGCGCTGGAGTTGGTTGGCGGGACGGCACGCATGGTGGCCGCGCTGGCCGCGGCGGCTTCAGCAAGAATGCGGTGATGGATGGTGAAAAGCGCGAGCTCGAGGCGGTCCGAAACACCGATCTTGTCATAGACGTTGCGCAGGTAATTCTTGACGACCTGCTCGGTGGTGCCGAGTTGAGTCGCGATTTCCTTGTTCTTGAATCCCTGCACGATGAGGGCGACGATCTTCAATTCCTTGGGAGTGAGGCGGTCGCGAACCCTGGCTCCGACAAAGTCATCGGTATCCAGGTTGCGGGCAACGGTGCGCAGATCCTGTACGTAGACTTCACCGGCGCTGACCTTGCGCACGCAACGCAGGAGTTCGGCGCCATCCGCGGAGCGGAAGATCAAACCGAGCACGCCGGCATTGAGGAAGCGTTCCGGGAGATCGTTGTTATCGGCAATGACTACGAGTTGAATGGCGGATTCGCGCGCCAGGGCCGCCACCTTTTCGGTGTCTGGAAGAAAGCTGGAGGCGTAGATCATGATGGAGCCGCGAAATTTTTCGACGGCGATCATGGCTTGCTCAGCAGTCTGGGCCTGGGCGACGATGCGCACGTCGTCCTCGACGGCGAGGACCTTGGCAATGCCTGCGCGAAAGATCGCCTGATTGTCAGCCAGGATGATTTTCAGCATCTATTCGCCTCCTGCTTCGTCTGCGCGCAGAAACTCGTAGCGCTCGATGACGCAGGCAACGCCAGCGCGGCCGGGTTCCTGGGGATGGTCGCAGCGTACGACTCGACCGTGACAACGCAGGCGAACGTCGTTGCCCGCGCCGATGGCTTCCCGCGGAATTGTAATCTCAAAGTCAGTGGCAGAGCCCACTTCCAGCCCGCCATCGACCCAGAGATAGATACCCGCGGCGCTGATGTTTTCCGTGCTACCGAGATGTAACTCCTGATCTCCGAGCACTTTGAGCGGCAAGTGCACGGGAAATCTTCTGCTCGTGCGAATATTGGCCACATTTGCTCCCGCAAAGCTGGAAAAATTGACGTGGATCATCGTCAGAGTTGGATTATGTCACGAATTGGAAGAATTTTGGTAGTGCGGAGCTTTCCCTAGAATCAGGCGAATCAATGATTTATCAGGCAGGGGATAGAGGCGCGCGGGAGCGGCGCCAGGCAACGCCCCAATTCCGCCGGCAAAAGCAGGCCATGGGATCTCCGGCGCGAGGCCCGGGGAGCTGGTCTGATCCGCAGCCGGTTGAATCTGGCGCTGCTCTAAAAGGCGTCGCCGCCGCCACCACCGAAACCTCCTCCGGAGAAGCCTCCTTCACCGCCGAGGCTGCCGCCTTCGCCGAAGCCGGAGGCGTTGGAACTGCCCTGGGGAGCGGCAGAAAAAGATTGATAGGCCGAGGTGGAAAAAGTGCTCATGGCATTGGTGAAGATCAGCGGCGTCCACAACATGCCGGGAGTTGCGTAGCCGGAGCCGACGTACCAGGAGGGCGGCTGGGTGATGAGCCCCTCGAAGGCGCGCGCCCAGTGCTGCTCGACGCCGAAAGCCATGGCATACGGCAGGAACTTTTCGAAGGTGTCGGGCGGCATGCGCTTGATGCGGTCGCCATCAACGCGGGTCATGAATTCCTTGAAGCCAAGACACTCGATGCGGGTACGCGCACCACGGATGGTTTTGGCTGCCAGGCGGCGACCGAAAAGAAAGACGATCAGGACGCTCAGCACGATGCCGGCGATGAGCACGGCGGGCGAGTTGCCGAGGCGGATGGCTCCGGTCATCTGCAACCAGACAAAGGGCAGGGCAATGACCAACACACCAACCAGGGCGAGTCCGTGGGCCGAGTCGGGATCCACCGAATAGAGATCCTTGGCCTTGAGCGAGTCCATGATCTCCTGGCGAATCGATGGCAGGGCGATGTAGAACCGGTTCTTGAGACTGGAGAGCGTGGTTTCCTGGGCCGTGACCTCGGGGAAGATGTTGTTGAGCACTTCGACTTCGTGAGGCACGAGATTCTGCCAGTCGGAGCGCGGCTTCAGGAGGCGGAGGATGTATTCCTTGTGGGTGAGGAAGAGTATTTTGTCGTCGTGCTCGATGATTTTGAGATATCCCTTGACCGCAAGATCGATCAGTGTCGATGTAATGTCGCGGGATTCGATGGCGTCGGCGAGCAGGGTGCCTGCCTCGGCGGGGGTGAGTCCCTTGGGCGGCTCATAGACGGGCGCAACCGACATGCCGGGATCGGGCTCGCGCCCCTTCCACCACCAGAGTGCAAACATGACCGCGAAAGCCCAGACGGGCAGCAGGGCGGCGGGATTTCCGCCGATGAACCAGAGGAAATACCGGGTGAACCAGGAGGGCTGCTTGAGGATTCCCTTGGGAATGTAGATATCAACGGTGAGGCCGCTGCGGGGCGGCAGAGGATCAGCGGTTTCAAACGTAATGTTGCTGCCGTCGACGCTCGCGGCGGCGTCTTTTCCGCGCGCGCCAAAAGCTCCGGTGAAGGCCTGTGCCTTGA
>Ga0326727_10004688_pt1 | contig 40497 bp, 46 predicted proteins | sample MB2enrmetagenome_FD_207643 | JGI IMG/M metagenome (GOLD analysis project Ga0326727, IMG submission 207643) | Lab enriched peat soil microbial communities from McLean, Ithaca, NY, United States - MB29MY | ecosystem: Environmental > Terrestrial > Soil > Wetlands > Peat | place: USA: New York...
TTCTAGCTCCTGACTTGGTTAAAGGATACATTTTCGTAGAATCAGCTGGACCGCATTACGTTGACGACTTAATAGCCGGCGTTCGTCACGCGCGAGCGCGAACTAAAGGTGTAATATCGCCCGAAGCCCTCGACAGGTTCATCGTCACTAAACCCGTTATTGAGGATCTACAAGGCGGCGATTCGGTGGAGGTAATAAGCGGACCATTTCGAGGACTTAAGGCACGAATTACGAATGTTGATAAACTGAAGGAAGAAGTTACGATCGAACTCTTAGAAGAAGGGTTCGCAACATTACCTATAACCGTGCACGCGGACTATGTGAAACTGCTGAGTAGAGGAGAGACAGAGCAAGTTGGGCGAAAAGAAGCAAGTTGAAGCGTTACTGAACGGCGGAGAGGCGAACGCAGGTCCACCGTTAGGTCCAGCGCTTGGTCCACTTGGAGTTAACGTTCTTCAGATAGTAAATCGAATCAACGAACTTACAAAAGCCTACGCAGGAATGAAAGTACCTGTTCGTGTCGTAGTCGATGTTGAAAGCAAGGAATTCGAGGTCGAAATTGGTACACCGACGACCTCGGCTCTTCTCGTTAAGGAACTAGGAATACAGAAGGGGTCTGGTAATCCGAAAGTTGAGAAGGTCGGCAATTTGACCATGGAACAGGTGGCGAAGATCGCGGCGATGAAAATGCCGAGCAGTTACGCTAAATCGAGTAAAACAGCTGCGAAGGAAGTTATGGGAACCTGCGTTAGCCTAGGAATCACGATTGACGGGAAAGATCCACGTGAAGCCCAGAAGGAATTAGATGAGGGCAAGTGGGATCAAATTTTTCAAAAATCTAACTAGACTCCCAGCGTTCGGGTAATCTGCATCAGCTCGGCGCCATGGGTTAACGGACCGACTACTGCACCTTTAGAGTTAGCTAGGATTCCTGACTTAACGAAAGGCACACCACCGTTAGTTGTGCTGACATCAACATCTACATGCAATGCCTCCTCGATTACCGCTTGTTCTTCAGCCGAAGTGTTTGGGCTAAGAATTGCGCCTTTGTTAGTCGCTATCGCAAGAGATCCGACGAAGGAAAGATTGTTGATCCTAGCATCGATTGGTTGGACGCTCAACCCGTCTTTAACATAGGTTCGAAGTTCTTTAGCAGCATCTGGATGTATGACGGCTCCGAAATCGTTCGACAAGATCACGTTCCCAAGTGCCGTCCAATTTGTTTCGACCACGTTCACTTTACAGAATTTATTGATTCGATCGAACTCGTAATCGCGTATGATGTGAGGGACCAAGATAGCATTGGAGTTTCCAGCTGTCAGCGCTCCAAGGAGTGTGGAGCCACCAATTGTAGTCTTGCAGACCTCTACTCCGAGAGCGTTTGAGAAATCGTTAATCTTCTTCGTAGTCAACCCGGGAGGTACTATGGCTAATTTTTCGTTGCAGAAACAGTATACGCCGATGTTAGGGCTACCGAAAACGTCTGCCAATATCACGGCCATGCGTGGGTTACCATCAATCTTCGGTAGTCAATTGGACTACGCTGCTTTAGCAGGGTACACTATTACTTTTCCTTCCTTGTCTTTGACCGCGCGGACCTTTATTCGCCGTGGTGGTTTGTTTATGCTCCGTGCCCAGAGCAACTCATTGACTTCGTTGCTTATGGAAACTTCCTCGGCACTCATATGACGTGCTATGAAGGCACGTACGTCTCGAACAGATCTAGGGGCTCTTCTTATGCGAGGGGTTACGACGTGAACGTGATGCAGCGGAATCGTGTAGGTGCGTTCCTCGACTACTTCGATTTCTTCTTCAGTCTCGCCTTCTGCTTTCTCTTCTTTTTCCTTTGGAGCTTCGATCGTGTCGGCATGTTCCGGCTCAGATGCAGCTTCAGTTTCAGTATCGGTTGTTTCGGCTGTTTCTTCGATTTCTTCTTCCTTGTTCTCACTCATTGCGTAATCCTCCTATGCTTTCAACTTTGTTCGGCGCCAATTTCGTTTCTTAGGATGGGTTCTGGTGTGGCCTTGAGTTTTAGCCATTACCCAGGTCGGGACGGGTTTCTTGGTTTTAAGTGCGCTTGCTAACCGTAATTTTCTTGCGATCGGTTTGTTGCGTGCCATGGGTTAAGCCCTCCGTATGCTGATATCCTTGCGTTGTGATTGTAATCTCGAGAGAGCTTGTTTCAATTCGTCGTCAGAGATTGGCACTTTCACTCTTCCTGTCTGGGCTAGTTGGATCAACTGAACTTCGATTTGGTCGGCGAATTCGGGTTTAACCATTCTGATATTTGTCAATCTCTGTCTGGCCTCGGGTGTTAGTATTAATTTGAGTGCAGCTTGCTTCTGGGCTTCAAATTGCCTTTTTGATTCGTTCTGACGTTGTTCTTCGACCGCGGCACGTTGAAGGTCGGAATATCTTCTCTGCCTGATCGCGTTGAGTTCATCGTCTGAATATTCATCCTGATTGCTCATTTGTCGTTTTCAGCCTTCTTAGCGCTCTTCAGAATGTCGCCGGCCAGTCGGTTTAGGAGGCTGATTCCTTCGGCTGTTAGTTTTCTTCCCTTTTTCGCTTCTACGGAGATGAATCCGGCTTTTTGGAGCTGCTGCAACGGTTCTCGGATAGCAGATCCGCCTGCATCTCTGGAATGTTCTATGTGTGTCCCATGCCGTAGGCGTCCTCCAAATTCAACGCGTAAACGTGCGATTCCTACTGGGCCGTGGAGGTACAGTTTTCTCAGCAGAGAAGCGCAGCGTGTATACCACCAATCGGGATTTGCTGGTGGTCTTTCTTTATGTGATCCTGTCTTTGCTGTTAGCGCCCAGCTTGGCGGTGAGACGTCACCAATGTTCTCCTTCAGAAATTTTGATAGTCTATCGATTAGCACTTCTGAAGGGACATCTAATGGTGTCGGCATCTTAATTTTCCATCCGGGAAAGTGTTGAGGTTAACTTTGGAGTGCACCATATAAGCTTAGTTTAATGTGAGTGCTCCGAACCCTTCGTGGTTTTTGTTGCTTCCCGTTTCTTGTAAAGGGTGAACGTGTGCCCCATTGCTTCCACAAGGATTGAACTCGTTGATTTCGATACTTTTTCTGCCAGGGTTATCGTATCTGTGTCCGTGAGCGCGGCTTTCTGAACCTTTAGTTTCACGAGTTCTCTGGCTTTTAGCTGATTCTCAACATGAATCAATAGTTCCTGAGTTAGCCCTTCTTTGCCAATCCAGATTGTGGCATCGGTTCTTCGTGATCTGGATTGTAAGTATTTCAGTTTTTTTTTCTCGAACGCCGTTCCCTCAATGTAGGATATCGTTTCTTCTTCCCGCAGGCAAGGCAGGTGATTAATATCGTTGCGCCTTGTTCCGGTCTGATTCTGACTCGGCAGTTAGCACCCGGAATTAGTAGGGTTCCACAGCTCTTGCAGATGAACATTTTATCTTTTTTCGGTAATCGAACTCCTGCTTTCATGCCTATTAAGCGGGCGATTTGCAGATATTTTTTCGAGAGGGTTGGGTCGTCAAGAAAACTCTGTTTGGCTAGTTGGATTAGTATGTCGATTCGCTCGCGGGCGATTTCTCGAGTGTTCCCTGATTTCCATGCCAAACAGGCTTGCAACCTTTTCTTTGGGTATGCGTTAGGTCGTTATTGAACCGCATGATGATCTCACTTGTTCTCGTTGAATCGGCATTGCAGTTAGTGCCAGAGTCGATCCGAGGGCATCCGCAGATCAAGAGGTTTGCGGCAAAGAGAGGGAAGGATCCAGGTGAGGTGCTGTTGGACAGAACGTTTCATCACTCTTCAATGATAAGTTTGGCGCGTGCTGGTTACCCGATTGAGAAAATGGGTAGACCGGACATTGTCCACAACGCTCTACTCCAAGTATTGGAGACTCCACTGAACTGGGAAGGTTTCCTTCAAGTCTTCGTTCACACGCAGGATGACTACGTCATATCGGTTAACTCGAAAATACGACTGCCGAAGAATTACATACGTTTCGTCGGATTGATAGAGCAGTTATTCGATCAGCGACGCGTCCCGTCTGATGGCGGATCGCTTCTAGAAATGAGAAAGTCAACGTTGCCGCAATTGATCAAAAAGGTAATTCCGGATAGAATCGTAGGATTCAGTATTATTGGAAAGCCTGAGTTTCTCCGAGTGGTCACGGAATCTGTATGCAGATTCAAGCGTCCTATGGTTTTCATCGGAGCCTTTCCGAAAGGACACTTCACCGATCAGACACAGCAATTAGCGGATGAGATGTACAGAATAGATCGAGAGGGGCTTGATTCTTCGATCGTAGCAGGCCGTTTCGTTTATGACTGCGAAGCCTGCTTAGGTGTCGTGAACAATCGGATCAGAATACGCGGTGCACAAGATGAGTGATGATGCAGAACTTGAAAGGATTAAGCGGCAACGGTTAGCGGAGATGCAGAGAAGCCTAGCAAAGAAGCAGGAAGTCAAGCCGAAGACGTTTAATCCTGAAGAGATTCTTCGCAAAATATTCGTCGGGCGAGCTTGGGAGGTTTATTCAGCTGCTCGGCAACAGTATCCGGCGGTTGCCGATCAAATATTCCGTGAACTGGCCATGCTAGCTCAGAGTGGAAGGTTACGTGGTCAGATAACCGGTGAGCAGTTATTCGGTTTGCTTCGTCAGATCGGCCTTGATGTGAGATTAGACACTAAGATTCAGGTAATGGAGCACGGGGAACTGAAATCTTTAGGCGACAAATTCCGCGGAAGTTAAGGAAGCCCTTTAGGTAAATGATCGGTTTCATGAAGATGGCCGTCCCCTGAGTCAACAAATAGCTTACCACATCTCTCACAACGCCACGCCTCGAAATCTTTCAAATGCGATGGTGCAGCGCTCTCTAATCTGACGTCAAGAATGAATCTGCCTTCAAAATCCATTGGGAGACTACAATCCGGGCATCTGAAGACTGATCGCCGTATCTTACCTACGCATTATAGTCAATAAGAATTGTCTCAATGAAGTAGAACAATTCATGAATTGTAATAAGCCGTCCGGAAAAAATTTCGGCCACCCACCCGCAATGAATTTGGTGCGGCCGCCGGGATTTGAACCCGGGTGTCTTCTCGCCTTAAAGGCGATCAGAAGCGTGGCAGGCATCCGACAGCAGATTCGTTGCTGTTCCCGTCCTAGACCAGACTAGACTACGGCCGCATTGAGTCTAGATTTCTTTATATAGGTATTGCGTCCTAGCCTTGTATTAGATTGTTGTTGACCGGTGTTCGGTTGGTTGTGCGTAGTGACAGGCCTTCTGCTGAGTGGTTTTCTAGGGATCCATGTGTGGATCGTTGGTTGGGTAATTATGGGAGTTTTGATACTAGGCATGTTTACAGTTACGCCTTTTTCCGGTATGCTTCTTGGCTCAGGAGCGTTAAGGACGCTGGCCTGACGCCGAGTAAGCTGGTTGAGCAGAATTTAAAGAATATCTACGAATCCAAACCACTCGATGTGGCGACGAAACGTAAGCATACGGATTGGCTTCTGGAATTCATCAACACTGAAGCAAAGACGGCTGATGGTGTTTGGGTGAAGAGTGGCAAGTGGATAAAATCAGTCGTAACGGCGACGAGAACGTTCTACGAGGCAAACGATTCACCGCTTCAGGGTAAGATGCGCATACCGTTACCTGTACTGTATCGCAAGAGAACTAAGTCCATGACGATCGAGCAAGCACGAAAGCTCATCTCAATATTGCCATTCCGAACTAAAGTCATCGCTATCCTCCAACTGAAATCAGGCATGCGGATAAGCGAGGTTCTAAACCTAAAATGGGTTGACGTAAAAGAACGATATAACGCGAAAGAGTGTCCGCTCCGAATAGACCTCATTAACGACAACGGAAAGCAATACTACACTTTTCTCGATAGTGAAGCGATCGAGTATCTCCGGCAATACTTAGCCTATCGTGAAAAATTAGTTGGCCGAAAAATCGAGGAGAACGAATACATCTTCATAGCCGAATACATTGGCCCAGAGCTTAGACTGAAACCTTTGGATCGAGATAGCGTCGGTAGGCAATTCTACGAGACCGCAAAAACCAAAGGCCTAGTAGCCAACAACAATGATCATGAAGTTCGAAGCTATAAAAGCGAATTTCGAAGCCATGGACTCAGACACGTCTTCAAAACTGAAACAGTAAGAGCGGGCGCCGAACTAGCCCTGCCACGAGTTGATTTGATTGTCGAATTCTTTATGGGCCACGATAAGGGCGTTCAGGAAATCTACGACCACAACAGCGAATTTCACCCAGAATTATTCAGCAGCACCTACGGAAAAGTAACCCCCTACCTCAGCCTTGACGCGTCCAAAATAGATGAACTAAAGATCGCTCAGAAAACCAGAATCGAAATGGGAAAGGAAAACGAAGAATTACGCGAGCAAGTACTGGAGCTGCGAACCCGCATGGGTCACTTCGAAACCATACTCAAAACAAAGCTCAGCCAATAGTTCCTTCATCTGATGTGGTTGCTGACGGAGCAACTAGGACGACTTCTTCGAGCCGGTTGTTTCGTTTCCTTTCAGGTTTGAGCCTTGTCTTCCCTGTTTCAACGATGGAGGTTCGATTCGTATTCTAGAGATCAAATTTCCTATTTCAGGGGCTTGTGCAATGATTTGCTTCACCGACTCATTACGTTCACGAGCCAAGTCCTCCAAACGTCTATTCATTATCCGTACAATCATCTCTCGTAGACTCGTATCTTTTCGTATCGCGTTCAACCAAATCTCTCGCGCGCGCAATTTGTGATCTTCATCTACATGATCGGGCCAGTCAAGCGTCCAAAAGCCGTCAACTATTTTCTCAAGATATTCTGTCTCACTAAGCGGTCGGAATTTGTCTCCAAGAATTTCTGGGTCGTCTGCGAGAAAATCGTAACCAGAAAGATCTTCAACGACAGTTATCAGACGCATAATGGCGATATTTTCGGCACCGATCTTGAGAAATGTTGGCCAGTAATTAAATATCTCAGGCATAAAGTCGCGATATTTCTTGGCGAGATTTCTGAATGATGATTCCTGAAGAGCGAGCTTGGACTTCAAGTGCTTGCCTTTGGTGGGTAGAATTGGATTGATAAGAGTGCGTAAGCCTTTCGCTGTGAGGTCGTAGTACTTTGACTGCCCTGTCGGGCCACGTGCGTTACGATCAGTTTTGACGGCTTCCACGCGGCCATTTGCTTCTAAATCACGTACTGCGTAGAGAATAGTCGGTTCGCTTGCGTGAGTTTTGAGCTCCCGACATATGTGGAACTTGTTTAGCGGACCTTTGTTTGCGAGGAGCACGAGGATATCGTGGCTAACCAATGCTAGAACTCCTAAACTTCAGAATACTAAGTTGCATTACCTAAATATTTGCTTATATCTAAGTAAGTGGTTAGTATTATTAATCCCTGCATGCAGTATCTATCTGAGGAAAATTGACGGAACAACAAGTTCCTGACTATAAGCGTCCGATTGGCGTGTCTTTGCCGCATTCACTAATTCAGCTGATTGATGAACGTCGAGGATCGCTTGCGAGATCGGCGTTTATCCTCCTGCTTCTCGAAAAGAGTCTCAGGGCGAGGAGAATGGTGGAGAATGCCTGATGGAGCCTTCACGATCGAAGATCTTACCCGAAAAATTGTAGAGACGCTTCGACTGACGCCGGGAAAAGATGTAGTCGAGATCGCTGTCGACCGCCTCGATGAAAATCGATTAATGATAATTCGTCATGCTCCAACGGACGCCGTGAGGGAATAAAATGCAGCCAGCGCAAGAGTTACCACGCAAATTCATTGCGACTGAACTCATCTGCAAGGCTCGTTGCTATTACGATAAAGGCATTCCAGTCCTAGTCGACCAACAGAAACGACCGCTTATCAAATGGCAACAATGGCAAGAATGTCCGCAGACCTTAGAGGAATTTGATAATCTGCCTTGGCATGAGGCTGATTGTTTTGGTGCCGTAACAGGAACGAAAGGAACAAACGGACTCTATCTATGCGTCATCGATGTTGACACACCCGACTTCGACATATCTCTTACACCCTCAACCTATGTAGAACGTACACCAAGAGGCGGCTACCATTTCCTATACTGGTCACAGCATAATGCACATGGTCGTAAGTGTCATGATCTTGGTGTCGAACTGTTAGGTTTCGGTAACTACTGTCGCATGTATCCAGATAATCAAATCAGTAACAACGAGATCCTTGAGGTTGGAGACATCGGTGAAATCTTCGGAGATCTCATAGTTCAACTCGGTGGCAAAAACGAACGTGAAATCGTCAAAATCAACGAATTACTGAAAGGTGTCCAAGAAGGATTCCGTGACAGCGCAGCTATCAGAATCGCAACCTACTATCGCAAACAAGGAAAAAATCGTAATGCAGCCTTGGAATTACTGACCGAATGGAACAAGCGCAACAACCCGCCGCTTGGATCCGAAATCATAACTCAAAAGATTCAAAGCGCATATGCGCTTCCTGAACCATACGCTTGGGAATTTGCCGAAGACTTAGGCGACGGATTCTTCACCGTCAACCGTAGAGGACAACTCGAATTTGAACCGGTCAAATTCGCAAAATACCTAATGAACCAATACATCATCAAAACCATGATGGACAACTACGACATGTTCGTATACAATCCCGACAAAGGGATCTACGAACGAAACGTACCTCAACTCATCCATCGAGAACTCGCTAAAGTATTAGGTGAAGAAAACCGCAAGCGGTACTATCCGGACGTTGAATTTCATATCCATGGCACCACGCAAATTGAGAGACCTACGCCGGTCTCCAACAAAATCGCAGTACAGAACGGCATTTTGAATCTGGATTCCGGTAAGGTAGAAGAACCAAGCCCTGAACAATTCATAACTGTTCTAATCCCCGTCACATTCAACCCTACCGCTGAATGCCCTGAAATCGACAAATTCCTAAGTCAAGTCGTAACCAAAGATCATGCTGAAGTGTTAGTTGAATCCGTGGGCTACTGCCTCTATCAGTCCATGCCAATACACAAGGCTACAATGACTATCGGAACAGGTGCAAACGGCAAAAGCACATTCCTGAAACTCGTTGAAACATTCCTAGGCTCAAATAACGTTAGCCACGTCACACTACAAAGCATCTGCGAAAACCGATTCTCATCAGCTGAACTCTACGGAAAATTAGCTAACCTATCCGCAGACCTACCCGACAAAGGCCTAAGCAAAACAGGCATCTTCAAAATGTTAAGCGGCAACGACACGGTTCAAGCGGAAGAGAAATTCAAGAAAATGTTCTTCTTCGTCAACAAGGCGAAACAATTCTACTCATGCAACCAAATACCTGAAACCCATGATGACACAGACGCATTCATGCGACGCTGGAACATCATCCCGTTCCCGAACAAATTCGTCGGCACAGCATGCGACCCAAACATATTGGTGAAACTGACCAGTCCACAGGAACTAAGCGGTTTACTCAACAAGGCAATCGAAGTCCTACCGAATTTACTCCAACGTGGACACTTCGCCACAAATGAGACAACTGAACAAGTTCGCCTCAACTACATACGACAAAGCAACTCAGCCAAAGCCTTCATCGAAGAATCACTTGAACCATCAACAAACCATGAAGATTTCATAGAATGCGACGCGCTCTATCGTGAATACATCGCATTCTGCAAAACGAATCAACTCACAAGCATGGCAAAACGACGATTAACCGAGAACATGCAACAATACATGCCCACTGCTAAACATACAACACAGCAAGTTAACGGCCATGTAGTGCACGTATGGCGATACGTTAAGCTCAAATCCCCGTCTATACCCGACGGCAAACAGCATCCTAGCGACATTAGCGACTTCCTAACCTAAGACAATTGACAGAGATACCATAATGAGAATAGATTACAATGCCGCTAATGCTGCTAAAGAAATATCACAAAACAAGACTCGGATGAGTAAGGATGAAGTGGATCGCCTTTTCGAGAAACAGGCGGCCACTAAAGCAAGGAACGCGGCAGCTTCCAAGAGGGACATAATCGAACTGATGCGCCAGCAAGAAGCAATAAGAAAACGTAAACGTGATGACCTCACCGATCCACTTAATCAGCACAAACGGAGCTTAGAAGACCGCCGACGAGAACTGACAACAGCTAGGCGTGAAGCAGAGAATATCCAGAACCATAAACGCGAAAAGCACGTGACGGAATGTTACGAGATCTTGAAGGTAGGAATCCTCCAAGGCATTCTTCATGTACGCGAAACCGAGGACGGTTACGAGTTCGATACGTCTCAGGAGAAGATTGAGGAGTATCTGCTTCAACAGATGAAGTTGAAGGGGCTGCTTCCAGAGCCTGATGATTTGACGGAAGGACGTTTTCTTTTTGGTACAGTCAACAAGTATGAGTGGGAACATGTCAAAGTCGTGCGCGATCGACTTATCGAGGAATTTGGCGCTGATAGCCCTACGAAAATGATGCTGGTCGACGTTGCCGTCTCAAACTACACTAGAGCAATGTACGCGACCGGAATGGAGTACAGTTTGTTATGGAATACCGACCGTCGCTATGATATGCTGGAACTAACCCATATCAGCCTAGAACCGTACATCCACGCTTGCCAAAACCAGCTGCTGAAGACCGTCGCCGCATTAAGAGCCAGCTGTGAACGACCACCACGGAATAGCTGGTCCATGAAGCTAACGTATCGTCGAACAGATCTTAACCTGCAAAAATGGGGACGCCCACTACTACATGCCCTAAGGGACGTAGCCTCCGATAAAAAAGAAATTGACCTAGACGAAGTGAAACTCGCGATGAAAAGATATGCTGACGGAATAGACGTGGATTCTATTCGCAACAGTGACATCGCTTACGTCATGAACGAACTGGGGTTTGTCAAAAAAATCCACACCGAACATGGAAACCGTTACTTGATTCGTAAGGAAGAGGTTGAGGTTCTGTTGAGGCAAACTTACGACCTGAAGACTTGAATAACATCCATTTCCTCGAAAGAGTTGTGTGTCCAGTGTCTGTTTGTCACAACTTGAAGCGTACGTTTTCGGGCAAATATGTGTCGAACTTGATGAAATCGCCTTTGTTATGTCCATTTACGACAACTATAGTATGGTGATGAGTATTGGTGAAGAGACCGGGAAGCAATAATTGGAACGTCTTACGGCGACGTGAACGGGTCTCGGAGCTTGCGGTTCAAGGTTTCAGTCCTGTGCGAATTGCCGATGTCTTAGGTGTGAGTAGAAGAACGATCGACCGCGACATCAAGTACCTGCAAGAGACCAAAGCCGAGGAGGCAAGGAATGCTGAAAATGCGCGCAAGCAAGCGATCGACCAAAAGATGCGAGAGTACAACGAATTCTTCCGACTGTACTGCAAGAAACCACGTCGATACCCGGTGAAATATCAAGAAGTAGAGGAAGTTGACGGCCGCAAAGTCATTGTTGAGAAGGTTACCATGGTTGAAGAGAATGATAGACGAAGGAAACTGAAACTTCTCAAGACACTTCAGAGTATCGACAACGACATTAACCGCCTGAACGGCCTCGCATCGTGACATTCAAATGCGATCCGTCGAAAGACAATGGAAACTGCGAAAGCGGACTATAAAACTGGAATCCGAAAGCTACACGAAGGAACGACTAACCGCCTGCTTAGGTGATTTGTCGTGATCATAATTTGCCTGAGGTTCGTCCTTGAGATTTTTTGCCTTCGTCGGTTATGATCCATTGGTTCTGTCTGCCTACTCTTCGGCCTTTAACTAAACTCTCCGATACTAGTCGCCACAAATGGACTTGGGCTGTGTTCCACGAGATCTCCAGTTCTTTGGCTATCATCTCGGTAGTTACTGGCCAGTCCTGTTTCAGTAGGTAGTCCAGAATTCTTCGATCTATAGGGGAATCCATTGCAAGTGCGACATGTACTATGATATATCTTAAATACGTACCTCACCTAGCTATGATATATCATAAGTTTGAACATAAACGTAAGTTGAGATGTTCAGATTGGTTTTCTGTTCGAGTTGTGGAAAAGAACTAGACCCTAACTCTAAATTTTGTTTGAACTGTGGAGCTGCCGTTACGCCATCGGTTCTTCCGCAAAACGAGGCTCCGCGACCACGCAAGCGGTCCCACTTGAAGAGAAACATAGCGATCGTCGTAGTTCTTCTAATTGTAGTGGTGATATCTGCGCCTGCCTTGTTTATACTGTCGACTTGGCAATCCTCTTTATCCTCTCCTGTGAATCAGGTAACACAAGTTTCTTCAAGTTTACAGTACGATGTTACCATCTACTTTTCAAATCAAGTGGCTAGTTCGATAGGAAGCTACAATCAACCCGCAGCGGGCGATGAGTACCTGATTGTTACGCTTAATATTCAAGACATTGACGCTCAGACGTTCGACGTGAGTCCACTCTATTTCTATGTGATCGTGAACAACGCGAAATATAGCTACGATGCCTCGACATTCGCATTATCTAATCCACTGAAAAGTGTCCAACTGCTTCCCGGAGGTTCAACTTCAGGAAGCGTCGCATTTGAAGTACCTGCGAACGGGGAGTCGAGTTATACGATAACATATGAGCCAATCGTTGCAAACTCAGCCAATATTAATTGGGTTTCAAGTTGACGTCCATTTCCTCTAATTGAGATTGTCAAAAGCCGGCATAACATTGACATTCTGCTCGAACTGTGGGAAAGAATTAGCATCTAACAGCAAATTTTGTGCATCCTGTGGCTCGAAAACGATGTCAACCACGAAGTATTGTTCAGGTTGCGGTAGCCAAATCGCAGCGGCAGCTGAGATATGCCCCAAATGCGGTGTCCGGGTGGCCTCACCACTCAGTCCGTCGCATGCTCAAATCAAGAACCCCGGAATCGCAGCAGTTCTGTCATTCTTCTTTGTCGGGTTAGGACAAATCTACAATGGCCAAATCGGGAAAGGCGTAGCATACATGATTATTGGCTTCGTCTGCGTCGTCATAGGAATAGCCACTCTCGGGGTAGGATTCATACTCTACGCGATCTTCTGGATTTACACAATCGTAGACGCCTACAAGAGCGCTGAGAAAATCAACCGTAGACAAGCCAAGTATTCCTACGGAGCCGTAGAATCCGCCTCATCTCCAAAACAATCTCACACTTTGAGAAACGTCGCCCTTGCAGCATTGCTGATTCTCTTTTTTGTGCTTGCCTTGATGCATCGTCTTTGAGGTACCGAACTAAGATCATTCGTTGCGTCCAGAAAGACCTTAGTCAGATGTGGACGTTTCCCTTTACGTTTCGGTGCTGCTTTTCTCAATTCAAAGAATCATCCGCCATCTGCCCTCTCAGAAACGAAATTTATCGTCGTCGTGCCGACTTTCGAAAGTCTATAAACACCATGGCAATTCCGATAACTGCCACTACTAATCCTGAGTAGAAGGCGATACCATAATCCATAGGGGCTTCGCCTACTGGCTCTTGTATCACCGTAGTAGTCATCTCTGCTGAGTTGGAGGTCGTATACCATTGATACGCTGGCAGCTTAAGATATTCAGCTTCGAACTTTAACGAGATCGGCCCCGGGTTAGGATTTACGAAAAAGAAGTAGTAGTAGCCGGTTGATGGTATCACGACTGTTTTAACAGTAACAGTTTCCGGAATGAATCAATCAAGAGAATTAGAAGACAAGCCAAAATGATTTTGAAACTCTTCGGGAACTGATTCTTCTGCGACGTATCAGCCATTTATCGTAGCGCGTGACACATGAGAATTAGGAGCGATAATTGTTGCGTACCGCTCATTGTCATTGTTGAGAACTATAACACACTGGTATAAGCGCATGTACGATTCCTGAGACAGGGTTTTGAGGGTCTGTTTTGTCGCAGAATCAGTTGATAAGTTGGATTCTAGTTATTGCTGGTGGACTCTGTTTCATTGGAGCTCTCATAATCGGTCTTGGACCTTGCAGCAATTCAATTCTAGGCGCCGCACTTTTTAAGATTCAAACCTGTGAGCAGACAACGGCCGAGCTTTATTTGCTAGCATTTTTCGGGTGCATTTTCGCCGGTGTTGGCATCATCATGCTTCGAAAACAACGAATGAACATTGCCGTTGCCTCGCAGAAAGTGAGGCGACAATATTGTCAGAGCTGTGGAGCAAGCATTCCGTTGGGTGCTGACTTCTGTCATAAATGCGGTGAAAAGCAACTCGAACAAGTCGAACGTGTGGAGAACATTCCTACGAAGAGCATCAAGCAGCACTCCGATCCCACATTGAAGGTTGTCGCAGTCATTATCATCGTTGTTGCGGTCTGGGCTGCATACTCATTTACTCAACCTTCGTCCACTCCAACAAACCTTACCGTGACATACACTTCAACAAATCTCCAGTCTGGTGCACCTAACTTCACGCTTCCCATCGTTGGTTCAAATGGTTTGACCGGTCAGACGATCACATTATCATCTTTCCAAGGAGAGGTTGTGTTCTTGCAATTTATGGAACCGTGGGCTCCTCACTGCCAACATATGACGCCAATTCTCGATTCACTGTACGGTCAGTATGGTGGGAATGTTGTTTTCATCATGGTCATGGGGCCGTGGAACGGTGCAGCTGTGACCGATACGTCGAATTTCATTCAAGTTTGCGATCAGCGTACGTGTCTCTATAAGTCTCTTCTTCTGTTTTCTGGTCACACACGTGTAACTAAACTTACGATCTGAGGGGCCGTACTCAATTAGACGCAATTGAAACTCCAACCACTGTTTTCTTACAGTTTTACGTAGATCCTCGTCGTTCCACTTCCATTTTGGAATCCACATCTTTACTTTGTCGGATGGATATTCCTCTACAAACGGAGAATTTAGGATGAAGATCTTGCCGATTCCTTTAGGATGATCTTCGCTGATCGATCTGACATATTCCGTCTCGTACAGAGGAAATGTTGTACGAATGTCCGATCTCGTGAATAATGGCTGAAACAGCTGTGTACAATGCTGATCATATTGGAGTCTCACCAAGGGGGGCCTGATCCTTTTTCGTCCCTCAACTATTGTGAACCTAATTCTAGCATCATCAGTGAACGAGATTTCAGTTGGATAAGGTAGCCCGAGCCGCTCTGAAATGAGAAAGTCCGTGGACACGTTAAGGAAGGTAAAATTGTTGACGGTCAACACAAAGCAGCTTGGACTTAACTGAAAGGCCGGTGTGGTGCATCCCTCAACTGCTAATCGGGGAAGATCGTAGTCAGATTTGTAGATCAGAATCATCCGATCACTAGCATCCACACGCCAGTTGACGTGAAAACTTGGTGTTATCGCAAGTGGATTCTTTTGCAAATAGAACGTGGCGATTAACCAGTAACCTACTCTAACTTTATCTAACCAACTGAGAAAGAGCCCAATTTGTTTTGAAGACAAGGCATTCTCATTGAGTATCTCACGCATTACGTAGTTTACAGAACTCTCTAAGCTAGAGAATTTCCGATTGCACACATGACACGCAGGGAAAGCAAATCGATCGAACGCAAAACTCCTATTCACTAGTTCGCCCTTTTGGTTATCCCAATATGGCCCAAATATTCCCTTCCGATGAGGATCGCCTGTCAGTTCGATTAACCAACGTGGGATAACATGCTCCTTCGTTTCCTTTTCGGGCGTAGCTCCACAGAACACACAAAACCTAGCAGCCAAGAACCATGACACGCAACTGAGTTATCTAGAGTTACCGTTATTCCTTAATTGAATAATGAGAATAATGTATGTGACAATGCTCACGGCGTTAGAGTCATGGCGCATAGACCTCTCTATACTCTTTCTGAAGAGAATCTGAAAGTTCATTCGATGCGTGAAGTGGACACTTGGCCGTTTTCACCAAAGACAGAGCTCATTTCTCCTTCTCAAGGCATGTCACAGAGAACGGGTATTCAAATCAACCAATGGCTTAACACACAGACTGCGGCTGCGGAAAAAACGACTGATAACTTTAGCCAACGTCGTCAGCTGGGAATTTCTTGGGTTTTGGGAACAATCGCTATCGGCTTAGTAGCCAACATGTTAGCGACCGCACTACTGGGTGAGGTCTCAACTCCTAATATCGAGCTGAGTGTAGCATTAGGGTGTATCCTTCTCTTGTTAGCGTGGCTGTTTTTCCGATATTATCCGACGACTTACAATCATTCAATCCAACTCTATTTCCAACCTATTCCAATCTTGCAGCCGCTTCCACAGGTTCAAACATCACAACTTAACGCAATGAATGCTCAGATTCAATACCCGTATTCCTTTCAAGAGGACTTTGAGAAATTTATGAAAATCGTAACCTTATGCTTGATTCGAGACTCGTTCGGCAGGTCGTTCCTTGAAACGTTGAGAGTTGTGAGAGTTGATGATTATTGGCCGTTGATTATACTCACAATTGATCTCAAGAGACAACGTGACTTCTTTCTAGACACCAAGCTCATACCTAATGTGGAAAGTGACGTTAGGTACTTTCTACAACAGTTTGTAAGCCCGCAAATCCAATATTCGGTGTATGATTACGAAATTGACACAACCGAATGGATGAATAAGGGTCATACGTTCCTCAACTTGCTCTTCACGTGGGATTTGAATCAGTTGACGAATGATATTATTGCCCAAATTTGTGGTTAGCAGTAACGTACTTAGTCTCATTGAAGAGAAATTTTACGTGAAGTCAAATCAAAGCCTCTCTCTGCGAACTGTTGGCGCAATATTACCGTCTGCTCCGATAAGCTGAATCGCAGATAAAGCACTGTAAGCAACATTTGCTGTGTCACACCCGCAAAAATTCCCGATTGGGAACAATACTAAGGTTATGATGAGCCTCTTGGTTACGGCGCGCAGTAGACGGGATTAGTTGCGTCACATACGATTTAAACTTAGGATGCCAACGCTTCCTGAATTGTCTTTGCTCCGCTCGCTGACAATCCTCCGCCAACTACTACCCCCGCGGAACCATAAGACGTGTCATAGACGAGCGAGAGGAAAATGATGGGGAGAGCAAGTAGAATGAATGACAACCCGACGGTGATCTTCTTCCAATTCACTTGGCTAGAAGTCTTACTAGTGGTGGCATTATACATTAAGGCATTGACAGCGCCTTCAGCGTCTTTGATGTTAGAGAATAAATAATCGAAGGAGAGTTGCTTGCGCAACTGAGAGTCTTTTAGAGCCGAAGAAGCCGCTCTAGTCACCGTAACGCCAGCTCCAAATGCCTCAAGCAATCTAAGAACATGACCCGCTTCAGTTCTCGTGACTTTCGCAGAAAACCTCAATCCGGTGTCTTTCGCATATTTCTCTGCCTCCCCCCGAGACTCTCCGATGACCACAAGCGACTTGACTAGTTCATCGCTAACATTTCGTAATCTGGCTGCATAAGTTGGTTCTTCGTTGAATTTGAGGAGCAATGTGGACAGGTCTACGTAATTATCGAAGAGGAGCAGAGATTCCGCTAAAGCACGCTTAACTAGCTTGGGTAGAACTGAACCGGCATATACCATAATTGTTCGTCGACTTCTCATGATAAGGGAACTCATACTAGAAACTTGTCTTCTTTACCATAGGTATGAGTTGACCCATCATGTTTTACGTGTGACGCCCACAAATGTAAGAATCACGCCAACTAAGTGGGTCGGACGGTTCCAATGTATTGAGTGGTGGAGTAGGATTTGCTGAGTCAGATCCTTTTACCATTTCTGTAACGAATTAACTAGATTTGCCCTTTCAAATTACTTTGATTTCTGTTGGATGAACGTTTCAATGAACTACTTTCGAGATAGTCTCCTACCCGTTCGGTTATCTCATTGAGTTATGTTGAGCGTAGTTTCTCATTGGAACATGGTTCTCGGAAATAGGATGGATGACTATTTGGTCTATCAATGTCGATGTGGACGGATTGCGACGTTAGAATTACGGTTGCCTAATTATCAGCGGATGTATTGCTGCGACGTATGTGAGAGATCACATCGTCGAATTTATCGAGAGGCAGAGTTTAGGAAACTGATTTCTTAATTACCTAGTGAGCCATCATTTTCATCTGACTATGGTAAATTTCTCAAACAAACACCGAATATTTCTTGGCGTTGTTATTATCGCAATCACGATAGGCGCAGCTGGATACGCAGCAGGATACTATGAATCCCAACAGCAACAATTACAGCAACAGCAAAAAATTACCCGTGTCGTAATGTGCCCGGTCGGCAGCATTGGAGTCATGAATGCTGGCAGCGGCCGTTGGGTAAAAAACGGTACGGCCGAATATTTAGCACCAAACAATGTGATTACCTTCACCGTCTTGGTAACGATAAACTGTTACGCCACCTACTACTACAACTATCACTTCATTGCCATAGTCGCACTATCAGCTAGCATACAATTTGAAGGAGGTATGGTGCGGAGTGAAAGCTGGTCATACATCCCCCAAGTCTTCATTCCAGCCGTGGGTCTAAACACGTACGACGATCCTTTCTCATTACCGTTAGGCGAAACTATCAATGGAACCATTAGCCACCCTGTGATGGTTCCTATAACAGTACGTGTGACTCTCATTGCATACTCCAATGATACTGCGGTGTTGGATAATGTAATGTCACGTAACTTGACATTGAGTTACATAACTTGACCATATAGTTAGGTTAGGTGTTCAAGTTTAGGGAAGCAGAGGTATAGGTGTGGAAGTTACCAAAATGAAGTAGAGATGATTTCCGGGATAGACGACACCGGCCACAGACCCGTAACTGTTGAAGTCTACGTCTCCGATAGGCCAGCCGGCTGGATTATTGCCTGTTTCCACTAGTATCACACATTGGGCGTTGCTGTAAATGTTGTAGAACTGCGGTACTGTTGATGTAACCGTTGTTCCATTGCTGTAGACGTTGTAGCATAAAGGGCCGGATTGATACGTGAATTGCATGTGTTTCTCTTGCTGGGGATAGATGCCATTATTCACGCTGACGCTGGTCACGACGTAATCGATAATCACATTGGCATACGTGAACTCGCCACTAGTTCCTAACTTATCTTCGTCCGCTGAACCGAACACCGCATACGCCGACGGGCCATACGTGAATGGGTAAATGTATCCGGCGCGACGGAGGGCAGTTATCCCATCTTGTTGGGCTTGCATCGCTTGTTGCATTTCGTAGATATGTGCGCCCAGCAGTACGATGATGACGAAACACGCCAAAATCAAGAGCTTGATTCGACGACTCGGTCTTTTCAACATGAAATGACTTATGCTCGCGCCATGAGAGAGCTGAATTTTCTGAGCGTGAGTTGGTTCTCCCTTCCAGTTTTTGTAAGCTAAGAAAGTGAGAAGTATGATGATCACGGTGTGAGCCGGGATTAATTGCTCATACCAACCGGGTTCGCCATAAATTATCGGCTGATGACTTAGCGCGCCGTAGAGACTAGAAACCCCATAGTCCTGAATTAAGAAGAGACTCATTACGGTTAGCAAAGCAGACAACAGAAAACAGCAAAATGCACGGCCACGCGAGGGCGTCTTCAGCTCGAAAAACATCACGACCAGTAACAGTAAGGGAATCATAAACCATGATGCGTAATACGCGAAATCCCCGAAATTCAGAATCGAGAATACCAGAAACAGTATTGGAGAAGATAGACTCCAAGTTGAATGGTATGAATTCCAGCCGAACGCATACCAAGACAGGCTCCAATTGTTGTAGATGTGATAGTAGCTTGGAACAATGAAGTAGAGAATCAGCAGTAGGGACATCCATCTCCTAACGTTCAAGCCTACCCCACCACAATAGCAGCGTTACAGTATCTATAATTGATTAAGATACTTCGTTTTCTGCATATCTACGATTGCGGTCTAAACAAGCCAAGCACGTTTTCCGTAGCGTAGGAACATGTCTCCGCCACATTTCGGGTACTTTTTCATTTCGTTTCCAGTTTCACTCGTCGTTCTTCATGGAAGTAACGTGCCCAATGCTGCTTCAACTTATCTAATGACGGTTCCGTAATCAGTGATATATCGAAACCTTGCCCGCCGTATTCATCGCGTTGCTTCTTGAATTCAACGTCAGCAGCTTTCTCATCAGTGAATTCTTGCACCGACACTAAATGAGCGTCATGTTCATTGTAAACCACTACATACTTCATCGTATATCTCCCTCAAGACACGCGATATCCCCAATCTCTTACTTTGACCTTTGGCAAGTTCAAGACTCAGCTCTCTTTTGGATTTGTTCCATGATCAAGTTGTAGCAACGTGTTAGTTCGTCGTTATCCTGTAGTACAAACTTAGGCGTCTGGATTAACTTCAACTCATCTCGGAATCCGATCGAAAGAGTCTTTGTTTCCTTCTTTAGCCATGCAGCGAATGTAGGGCCGATTAGGAATGTTCGTAATGCCGTGATTTCACGTTGCAGAAGTATGTTTAGCGATTCAATTGAGGTGTATTCGATTTCTATTTCTCTTCCGCTGTCAAGGATTATGTTGAGTGACGGTTCCGATATGAAGAGAAATGCTCCCCAAGACCGAACATCACCTAAACCCTCAAGGTAAATTGCTGGAAAAGAAGTGATAATCTTCTCTCCCATTCTGGAAGCAAAAGCAGCAGCTGGATAAGAATAAACGAGTTTACACGCATCACATGTTGCTATGTCACCTTCATGCATGTTTTCGGTCATCAAATGACCACAGTGACATTTCCAGCTCAACGTAGTATGTAGCCATCTTTTCTCCGCTACCAGCCAAACCTCATTGTCTTTGTAACAGTACCATTTCTCCGAGCCGGGAATGGTACTCATGGGCGCCAGCTTCCCACCGCATAATCGACAAGGCGGCTGTAGCTCTGGGTTGTTCCGATCTTGTTCCGATATCACCTTCGAGATAGGTTGGCCGCACTTGCTACAGAAAGCCGCATTCTCGACAGTTGATTGTGCCCCACATTTGCCACAGAAAACCATCGGGAACACGCATAGAAATTAACCAAATCAACGGTATTAAGTTCTGTAGATTGAAGTAAACAGAGAGCTAACTTGAGAGGTGAGGCAAGCGAAACAGAGCTTGGAATTAGAGAACACCAACAGTGCAACTGCGATCAACACGTTAGATTTCTTGAGATCGACGGCCAGTTGAAGGTGATTCCGAAATACGGTCGAGACACTCAGACTCAGTGAGATCACTCATACCTGTAAGAATATTTGCGGTTAACTGTTGATTATGTTTCGCAAGTCATTTATACGATTTACACTTACCCGATATTGGCAATTATGCAGTACCGCAACTTCCTATCTATTCTTCTCGTTGCGTTTCTGGGATGTCTCATTTTACTAGCTGCAACACCTTCTGGTATCTTTGCACAAACCTCTCAGCTAACAACGTCAATCAGCGCACTCAATTATCCATCCACTGCCGTTGCGGGGTCTCCGATTACAGTAAGTTTCGATGTACCCTATTCCACGAACCAGATGGTCTGGTTGATGACCGCCATTACGTGCGGGCCAAGTGAGATTAATTGCAATTCAGTTTCAATGAACAGCGTAAACTCTTTACCCCTTCCATGCAACTCAGTTAGTCCGTTCGGTAATCAGTACCCTTTCATCTCAGGATCATGCTACCTTGCAGTCTCGACAGGTGGTTCTGAAGTCTTCACCTACAGCTTTACGTTCGGTCAACCCGGAACGTATCAGCTGACGGCATTAACCCAGCTCAATTATCCCGGAGATCGAACCAATATTACTGGCTCTTGGGCTGTCAGTCAAACTATGACTATTACTGTGTCTTAGGTTGACAACATCCTTAGGTGTCTCACGTGCGACAAACTCTTACTCCACGTTATCTTGAATCGTCAATGACAAATTATGGGAGCACGGCTACCACATAGAAATCGTGCACCATTGGACAGGCTTCCCCCGGCCCGTTGCAAAAGATTATCGGTGGTTGGGGCCCCCAGTATCCAACGAGGGTTAGTGGGCCAGTGTACGTAGCGTAAGAAGAGGGCAGGTTGTATAGTGTTACTGAGATTGCCTCTGCTCCTTCTGAGTTAGGAAATTCAACAATGAAATTCCCATTCTTCTCAAGATAACCCGAAATCGTAGTATAGATAGAAGATGGAACACCAGTTTCAGTCACTGTTGTGGTCGTCTCATAGCCTGAATATTCCGAGAAGGTAATGCTGGTGGAAGTCCACTGAGTGTTCGTGACCGGTACCTGAACGCCAGTGTACAGCGTGTTCGTAGTAGTCCACGTGGTTGTCGCTGAGCACTGGTAAATATAGTAACAATAGAGACCAGTTGTTGTTGCGGATACTTGAGTACTTTCGGTCGGCGCAGTTGATGTCATGCTGAATTGTGATGGCTGAGCACTGGTGCCTATCGTTGTTCCTACGAATGACGGCGCAGTAAAGCTGGTTGTGGCGGTCGTTGTCTCAGTCAAATAGACAGTTCGCGGATTCAAGGTCATGTAGGCAAGAGAAAGAACGGATGCAATTGCTATCAGTAAAATAACTGCGATAACCAGTTTAGACTTTGACAAACAATCATCGAATTAATTCACATCCTTCAACTACATTACGCTTTTCAATCGAAAAATCTAGAACGTATGTTATACAAGTTCTTTTATCGTAAGACGACGAAACATTTCCGTCTTGTTTCGAAAGAGCGTGTTCATTCTAAGCGTTATTCTGGTTGTATGCCTTACGGTTCCGTTTGCTTATGGTGATTCACAATACTGGATAGCAACGACCCCCTCTAGCTGGATGGATCAACTAATTCCAGTGGAAGTTCCATCATCGCCGCAGATACTTCATGACGATGTGCTTCAAGCGATGTCAATCTGGAATCAAGCTATGAAATGGTTCCAAGAAACGTATGATCAGAACGATCCGTTAGCAGTAGTCTACGAGTTCATTGAGAGTAGCGGTGGTACCCCAATCACTATTCACAGCGTGGATCTACAAACCTTAGGGCAGGGAACTAACACAACTAATCCGATTGTGTCTTTCACCGAATTGGTCTACAGCACTGATACTGGACAGATCGTTAGCGCTCAGATCTATCTGCTCTCAACCCTCTTTTCAACTAGCAATAACCTTCACCTGTACACCGTTCTATTCGCGTTCGGAAGTGCGCTTGGTCTAAAGACCTACCCTCAATCCGCACCGTGTCCATTTCAAGACCTGATGTGCCCGACCCTTCTCGCGGTTTATCCATCCACACTGGATTTGTATGCGGTTCACTTACTTGCGGAAGGCCGATTGGTCAAGAATGTTACGTTACCCAGTGACATCCCTTATCAGCAAGCACCCGGCAATCCAATACCTGAATTCACCACACCTTACCTACTGCTGCTTACCCTAGTTCTCCAATCAGTGATGATTCACTTACGAACATCCAAAAGTAGAGGAAGACCAGAAGCACAGGTGCTTAAGTTGATTATTTGATGCTCCTGCTTCCGGAGGTTTTGCCGCCCCGATTTTACAATTCTGAACGGAAGCGAAATTCATGCATTATATTTTGGCATAATGCACGGCAGAGGCCGCCTGTAAAAAAATTTCATGCGAACGAGAGTAGGGTTTTACGGCTGTTGTTGCCAAAATAAAAGATCGTGAGTGCATCAAAATGGAGTAAGCATCATGAAGCCGCTTCAATGAACTACTTTCGAGACAGTCTCCTACCCGTTCGGATATCTCATTCAGTAATGTTTAGCGTAGTATTTTCAGCAATTACGTTAGCAAGACAAACGGTTAGTAAGTTCGCCTCTTTAACACGCAAACTCTGACTGGACTGCGTTTCTTACTTTGGTTTCTGTTGGATGAACTTTCCTATGCCTTCTCGACTACTTTGATGAATCCATTTTCGGTTACGACCCGAATGAATTTGAAGCATGTTCGGCACTGAATTTTCCCGGTAAAAGTTGGTGGGTACACTTGCGGAGATATTATGAACTCTGCTTGACAATACGGACAGACAAATCCCAAAATGATTACCGATATTTTCTCGCAATTGTGAAATATAGGTGAGAGGGCTATCGTATCGCCCGTGAAATGCATGGTCACCTGTGCTAGGTGCGGCAATGAACTCAAACCCGGAATCCTCTCCAAAACTGTAATCCACAGGCCGAAATTTGGTGAGTTCAAAGACAAGGATCTCTGCGGAGACTGTTGGAATCAGGTGAAGCCAGAGCTTGAAGCGTCATTACAGAAAGAGCACGTCGATCAGTTTAAGGCCAAACTAGACGAACAACCCGGTTCGTTTACAGCAGAAGATTCGAAGATCAAAATCGAAATCCTGAAGCTGCTCAATCACGCTGAAGTTGAAATGAACCATGTAGGTGACTTTACTATGAGGGCGCTACCGGTTGGACAGAACTATAATCTCTCATTACAGAAATCAATCATTTCGCTATTGAAGGCGACGTTACTGTATGATGAACTGTTGTTGCGCAAGTTGGATCACATCGACGAAGCCTTAGCAAAGTCGAAGAACTCAGGAAGCAGCTAGAATCTTTTGCTAGCTGACCTCTATTGCTGCTTGCTTTGAAGATTTGCCAAATAGCTGAGTTTGATTTCCTTCATTATTCCGGAAGCTGCATTCAGCCCGTTTTTTGCTGTCTTGGCTAACTTTTCTACATCATATCGTCCTTTGTCATAGTGTTTAGGATGGACGAGATCGTCCCGTGTACGCTTTAATTGCTTGAAATGTACCCAATATTTTGTTTGCGTCAGTAGCGGCTTACCTCTGCGCCAATGTTTCACGCCCTTCGTCAGTTTTTCTTCTATCCGTACGTAACCTTCTTGTTCAGTCCACTTGTCGATGCAGCAAGAACAGATGTCGTTTCGATTTTTCTCGATATAATCCAACAAGTACTGATTGACGGTAGTTTCGATTGAGGCAAAACTGAAGATGATTGAGGCACGCAGATAACGTAGAGTTTCCAGTAGATCGCCCTTTTCCTTCTTTAATTTCATAGCTTCATCGTAGAAGTGGAGAGCGTCATTCAACCACTCCTGTTTGAGATCAACAATGTAAGCGGTCATTGTGAATTTCATAGAGGTTATGCTGAACTTACGGGATATAGAATTTTGCAATCACATCGTAGTTGTCTTTCAGGTCTCTCTCTGTGCTGTTCTCCTAACTCATCAGGCTATACAGGATGCATCTACGTTGACGTACCATGAATTGTCCTTGGTGTCATCGCCCAATGACGTGGAATGATTACGTGAACACAAGTCGTCAATACTACTGCGATATGTGTCGAATGCCATGGAAAGAAATCGACGGGGAATTGAAAGTGGTAATTCCGGGCTATCCTAAATCTACTCAGACGCAGATCGAGAATTTCTAAGAGCCACCTTTCTGGTCGTGAATCCTAACGACATTCCTACAACGGTTAACGTAGTCCTCGTATGTGTCTTCTCCCTTACCACCATTGCATGGCTTGCATACGATTCTGATGTTGTTGATATTCAGCACATTTTCGTTGTTATATCTATCCAATGAGGGGCTGTCTGGATAACTCTTACCGGTACCTCTTGTTTTCCATGCTAATTCAATTCCACAGTACATGCAGTTCTTTGTTGAGTTGGCTAGATTCGTCAACTCGTCTATGCTTACGTTAACCTTACGCCCTTTCCTCTTGTGTTGATTTATGCTATTCATAGCCCAATTACGTGGACGGTGCTCGTTGTCGAAAGAAAGTCGGTGGAACTCCTTGAGCCTACATATTTTACAAATGTTATGGTGGCCATCTGGCCTACTTCTATTCTTGTAAAAATCCGTTAGCGGACGAGTGCGCCGACATTTGGGGCATAATTTCTTGGTAACACTATGTTCTTCGGATGGGTCTGACATGACTCTGAGACCTCGGCTTCATCTCATTTAAACCGATACCGGCGATCCAACGGGTGTGATGTCACGAGATACGTTTATAATTTCCTTACTTCGCCGGGTGATTTCCTGTCCTGAATTTCAAAGCGGTTACTCTTCGTCGGATTGAGCACGTTCCCATTTACTCATTGTATCAGTCCAGTGTTCGTCAGGTAACTTGAAGCATCCAACACACTCATCGGTCGTACTGTCGGTAACGATAAGGAAAACTCTCTTGCAACCATGCAAATGCAGCTTAAACTCTAGCGTCTTTTTGTTCGGGTTATCGAAGTGATGAAAGCCACCGACATTCCCGAAGTCATCCAGTCGATCTTCGGCTATGTGGTCTGATGGTTCTTTTTTTCCGAGACAATAAGGACAGAATAACATTAGCTGTTCTCCACGCACGTAATCATTTGTGGTAATCGTGCGCCCGTCCTAAATATCCACTTTTACCTATGATTTCCGTGACAAATCGATCATAAAGATTTTTACATCTTTCAGCGCTGGTCGAGTTTGCGTCAAATCCCTTTTGATCCGTTCTGGGATTTGTGCTTCGGGCACGTTGGGCACGGGTTCGTCGTAAATGCAATTCTTACCGTCAACAATATTCCCATGTTCTGTGGCAGTCCAACTATATTGATACTTCAATGCGATTCACTTTGATTTCTGTCGTCCGTTTATCCTTAATCAATTTGCTTCTAGACTAGAAATCTTGAACGTAGAAACCGAGAATTTGCACTAGCTTGGGTCGATTCCTACGAATGCGACTGCACCCACGCCTGCATTCTCAAACGTGTAGCTCGTGGTGATCTGATCACTATCGCTTGGTATGTAGCCGAAACTGATGAACATGAATCTTGAATACCGACTTATGGTTTGAAAATATGCGTTCAACTGATAATTCGAGCCTACTTGCGTGATTTGTCTGTCAAGGCTGATTTGTGGTTGTTCGACATTGGCGGTGGAGGCGTCGGTGAAGGTTACGGCGAAATATGCGTTCATCCGACCAGCAATCGAGCCTGCACCCTGAACAATAGTGAAAGGGTTCACGCTTGACCATTGGGATACCCCGTAGTTCTCAATCCCGTTTAGTGAACCATGCCCTTTGAACGCCATCGCAGCCATCAGAAGCGTGTCAATTGATGGATATTTGAATAGAAGCAAATCTGTGGTGTTATGTGATCGGTAGACGTATAATGCAAAAGGCGAAGTGTTACCGCTGCTGTTTGATTCTTCGGCCAACGGAGAAATTTGAGTTCCATTCACAGTCAGGATGCCTAATGCGTATTGACTGACTACCACTAGAGCAACAATAAGGTTAGGTGAATGCGTGAAGAATACAGGATATTGAGTTTTTCCGACGCCACTAAAACTAATGCTGGAATTAATCTGCACTCCGCCGACAACGCTCTGCGCAGCCCTAGTAACAGTCACCGGAGCCTGAGTGACGAACTCAGTCGTCGTAACTGTAACCGATTGTTGAGGACGCAAATACTCCAAACTGCCGCCAGCAACAATCAAGAGAATTAGAAGACAAGCCAGAATGATCTTGAAACTGGTCGGGAAATGGTTCTTGTCCGCCGTATCGGCCATTTACAGTAGCCTTCATCGTTAAGGAGATCGATTCGATCATGGATTTAGAATTTTGCAATCACCACACGTAGTTAGATCAACTCCACCGTTTTGAATCATCCATGAGCTATTTCGTTCTCCGAAAATCTACGATCACAGAATATCGATGCCGTGTCGTTAAACGCTACATGAGCACTGGCACAAGTTCTATGTCTTCTTTGCGGGTTCCCTTGTTTCTAAGCAAATATTCACCAACTTTTCGCTTGCCCAAGTTTATCGACTCGATTTCAGCCCGGACGATACACTCATGATATTCAATCCTTAGTCTCTCCCATTCTTGATTTTCCAAAGGGTAGCGATAAACGATCCATGGATCAGCGGCATAGAAACCGGTTTGGCCTTCAAATTTCAACAGAACATCAAACGACTCAGGCCGAAATCCGACATCTATTCTTTGGGCTGTCGGTATTTTAGAATAGTCGAAGATTCCGTCCGGTTGGCGCGGTTCAGGCTGGTTTACCCAATGCGCTCTAATCTGGACAAGCGATTGTCTGCTGTTCACATCAAGGAAGTCAACGGTTGCGATACATTGCAACGCTGCATCTCGATTGAAAAAGCATGGTGCTTCCTTGTTACGCACTGACAAATGATACCACATCTTTCCCTGTCGTTCATCTTCAGCAGTCGGCATATCTCGGTGTTGTACGAACTCAATCAACGGTCGTCTGACATATTCTACAACAATAACGATGATTATGGAAATGATTGCCACGACCAGTGCGGCTAAGGATATGAGAAAATCAAAGAACCACTCTTTCATAACAATCACAAAACTAGCGTCTTGGCACTAATATCACATTTGCAGAAACCGCTAATGAGCATCGTACCTAGCATTCAACTAAAGTAATTAGGAATTCATGCGTGTTTTTTAGCCACTGTTAAACATTTTTTCTTGATGTCAATTGTGATTGTGACGCGTTCGTTTTTCATAAACGGAAAAGCTGTGTCGGTTGCAACCAGTTTGGGGATGAATAGGTAAGTCTGTTCGTATTCCTTGCCTTTCGTTTTGATCGTCCTAGTCCGAATGTGTGACTCCGCCTGTCTTGCCAACTTACGTCGAGTATTCGACATCATCCGACACCTGATATGACCGTTCTTTGGTACCATCCTAACGCACAGAATTATGTACTTGGTTAGTATACTAACTACCAAAAGTCTTAACTAGACTTCATGAACTTTCAAGGACACGGTTCTACTTTGCCTTTCTGTAAGCAGTGTGGAAGCGAATATGGTACCGACGTCAAATTCTGTATGACTTGCGGAACACCGACAACAACCACTCAAACATCGCCACCTACATCGCCAGCTACGTCAAAGCAGCCCACGCCATCTTCTGACTGGGAGAAGCGTTACCTACCCACCCGGCGAGTAACCTATCCACGACAAACAAACGCATCCAAAATGAAGAAGCTGAAAGGATTCGCACTGCTGGTAATTGTTTTTGCCATAGGAGTTTTCGTAGGAATCGCTGCGTCAACACATAACACTACTACTCAAAATATTCAAAATGGAACATTAGGAAGCGCTCAGATCGAGAGCGATAGCACATACATGGATTATCTGGGGTACCACGTGGTAGGCGAAGTTGAGAATACTGGCAATATTTCGTTAGGTTTCATGCAAGTTGGCGGCATATTCAAGAACTCAGCTGGACAACAAGTCTATGAGAACTGGACATATACCGACGCTACCTACTTACCATCAGGCCAAAAGACACCGTTCGATCTAATCATCTGGGACAGCAGCATGGCAGCACAGGTTTCATCGTACACTCTAAGCGTCTTCTACGATTGGGCACCCTTGCCTTATTCCACGAGCCTATCTGTGATCAACACATCTGGATCGGTAAACAGCGACGGATGGTATCAAGTGAATGGCGACGTCATGAACAATGGTCCATCCACAAGCAACTTCACACAAGTGTTCGGCACATTCTACAATGCACAAGGTCAAGTCATCTACGTAGACTCCGAATATACTTCCTCAAATTACATCCCCACAAGTCAACTCTCCAACTTCACGTTAACCGTCAGCAACTCAACGATCAGTAGTCAAATCAAAAGTTACTCGATCTCAGCAGAGAGTGAAGAAAGCCAATACACTAGCATGCCTCAATCTGGCGTCCAGTCAACCTCGTCACCGATCGCAGTCACGGAGCTATCAAATGTTACACAGAATGCAGTTCAAACTCAGATCGGCATGAATACGCCTCAGCAGCAATCTCAAGACTTGGTTGAATACTGTTTCTCATCCCCAGAGCCTCCACACGGAGACTGCGACAGTCGCCTAGTTTACTGGATCGATCAAGCCAACGTCAGCATACACATTATGATCTACAGCTTCACCCTCGACGACGTGGCTGATGCTCTAATCCGAGCTAAACAGAGAGGTGTGGATGTGAAAATTGCATGGGACAAAACCGAAGTTAACGAACTCGGAAGCCAATACCAAAAGTTAGCGAATGCTGGAATAGACATTCGGATTGACCGTGAACCGGGAATCGATCTCCTACATGACAAAGTTGCAATCATCGACAACCACATCATAATCACGGGAAGTTTCAACTGGTCAAATGAAGCAAACCTGCATGACCGTGAAAACCTCGTCGTGATCAACAGCATAAACTGGGCTACAGCCTACGAAGAGAACTTCCAAGAAATCTGGAACGCATCGGCCCCGTAACTGAGTAAGACTAGTCTTGATTGGATTGACCATGAGGAGTGAAAAACTATGAAATATGTTTGTCCGATCTGCGGAAAGATGTGGGTAGACCCGCCGGACGAACCCGGCGACGGGCAGCTGACTAAGAGGTTTTGTAGCGAAAACTGCAAAGCGATGAGCGAAAAAGCCCATCTCAAAATGCCGGGAAAGAAAAAGAGCTGGAAGCAGGCGACGGTATCTTCATCAGAAATGAGCGGAGACGAGCGATACAAGGAACCGATTCAATCGGTTTGGAATCAACCGAGAAAACGAAAAACAAGATCACGTCTGCCAACGATAATCATTGGGTGCATAGTGATAGCGGTAGGCATTGGGATTTTGAGTTGGGCTATTCCAATGTTCATTTATGCATATAGTTTTGCTGACTACGTTGATCCAATAATGTTTACCATTGCAATTCTCATTAACGGCTTAATCATCGGTATTGGACTAGGTTGTATACTCGGCGGAATCTGGGTTATCGTAAAGAAATAATCGCCAGTGTTTTCTAGAAACATGTCTCCGTTACATTTTGAGCATTTACGCATCACTCGAGATCGGTTCGCTGCATCGAGTTCAGCTTAGCGTAGAGATCGCCTTCGATCTTCTCGAACGGAATATTGCATTTCTTACAATGATAGAGTATCTTGGTCTCATATTGGGTTCCGATCCACTGTTGAACTACTGCGTCTGAGAGCATGTTCGAGTAACAGAACGGACATTCCAACTTACATCATGTCAGCGAGACTCGCTTCAGGAAAATAGGTGAGTAAGTGTCGAGAAGATAGTGCGGAGATAGAAGAAAGTAAACGAGGACTCATCTCGCTGTGGTTACTCAATACGTAGCTATTTCTTGGGTTCATTCCCCTTCTTGCGCTTCATTAAGCCGGCGACGAATGCCGCAAATGTGATGATGCTTCCAATAGTAACGATCGTTTTGATGTAGGGATTGTCATTGAACCATGAGAATTCGTCTTGAGTGGTTGTCTCTGTTTGGTTGATGGTCTGGGCGTTAGTTTGACTAGAATTCGTTTCGGCAATGGTTTTTGGCACACTTTGTGAGTTTCGATTGAAAATAAACTGACCCGCGTCCTCCCCGTTTAGTGTAGCGTTAAAGGATATGTCCAACGAAAGAATTTCGAAGGCGAACGCATTGTATACGGTCATGCCGTTGCTTAATGTGAAAGTGTTATTTCGCAAAATATTCCGTTCCCCAGTCACATTTGCCATATTCTGAACTAAACCGCTGAACGTATCGTTTTGATCCAATATGAGGTCTAGTTGGCCTCCTGTTGTCGGAACGAATACCAATACTACGTAGCTGGCATTCTGCGGTTCTGACTGCATAACGATGACTTGGAAATAGTTGTGAGGGTCGTGATATAGCCAGAGCAGTTTTTTGATGCTGTTAAAGTCGGGTCTACTCCCATAGTAGAACGACACAAGTTCGTTGTAGCGACCTATCAATCCGGTAACATACTGAATTGTCCTGTCGCGGTTTGGTAATGTGTACTGGCTAACTACTTGTTCAGTTGTGCAAGAGCAGCTTATGAGAACAATGAAAAGGACGGAGACAAGCTCTATTGCTCTCAAACTGCTTCGGGTGATTACTTATTTTGTTTTGTTATTTGGCTTGCGTTTTGGATTAATCAGACAATTGCATAGGATACTCGCTGGGATGGTTGGGATGTCCTAGAGCATTTTCTTTCTTCCGGCTCCTTTAAGGTCTACACGTAACCTAACAGTCCACGAAGCGATGACAAAGTACGGACGAATTACGACAACTTAGATGTCCGAAGTGCGGTAAATTCTACATTCCAGAAGCAGACAGCGCAGAATGCCCACACGAACCAATCTGAAGCAATAGAGCATTCGCGGCAGAATGTGCTGTCTCGAGGTATTTCGTTTCTACAATACCTGACCATATAGTCATCAGCGTTCTAAACTTTGAGTCGGTAATTCGCTCATACCTGTAAGAATGTTTGCCGTTTACCGTGGATAAAACGGACTACTGATGGTGAGACGACTGACTTTCGCAACCGTATGATAAAACATAAGTTCTGAACGAGACGATAACGAACAGGGATGCGGGTGGGCAAGAAACTAACTAAGTGTCAATATCTTGCGATAGTCCTCCTGATAGTCCTTTTCGGTTCTTCCCTGTATATTCTTCCATCGTTGTACGCGTGGAACAGCGCAAATTCCGACCTTCAAAACCCCCGCACATTTCACATTACCTTCTTTTTCTATTTCAACGGACAATCTGTAACACCAGAGGGCACAATCCCAGACATAACAATTGATTTGACGGTTTTTTATCCTCGTGGAACTCTAATAGTCGATGATCCTGTCACAATATCCGGAATGGCTGTTGTGAATCGAACAATCCCTGAACGTGTTGCGAGCTTAACTGTCTATTTTGAAAACGCACAAGCCGTCCCAATTGAACAAGATGTGAATGGGATCACGAAGGGAGCTGACCTCTTGCTAAATCCCACTCAGAATAGTAGCTTACTATTAGGAGAAACAACTATGTCGTGGCCAGTTGAAGGGACTTACAATCCTCAGTTCACTATTACTTATACGAATGGTACAGGTAGATATTCCACTCCTCTGCTTGTGTCAACAAGCGTTGCCATAACGGTCTATCCTAAAGCACAGATCGCACAAATAGTAAACAGCAATGTCTCTATGATTCTGACGATTGCTATCTACGCGCTTACGCTTGTAGGAACTGGGAACCTGATCGTAGATTTATGGGACAGGGAGCCGCCTTCTCAGAAGAAGTGTAAGTATAATCCCGAAAATGTCAACTCCAATACCACGAAAGATTCACGACGTTAGCTGACACAAGGTTACTCTACGAAACGCACGAGATTAAGATTTGCGAGTTACGGCCTTCGCAAAGTATCCCCACTTGGTCGAAGAGTGATTTCTCCGACGGTTGGATAATATAATCTCTCAAACTCACTCTCATTTGTAATAGTTCGCATTGCTGCGAAGGCACGAATGTGAGCATTAGGGAAAGCGTCTGCTAATCGACTTGCTGCCCCGAGAAGGGTTGCGCCTCGGGTGATTACATCATCAATTAGGAGAATATCGCTTGGTTCTGAGAGGGGTTTTTGAACTTGCATCGAGTCGTAGTGATCTTGAGGAAGTGGCCTGTTCTCTGGGGTGCTCAAGGCCGCCTTCGGGACAGGCTTAATTCGTTTTAGAATTTGAGCAACTTCCTTCCCGAGGCCGCAATTCACGAGCGCCATCGCTAGCCTGTAAGGAACCCAAAGGGTTCCTTCATCCATCAAGGAACTCTTTGGCGTTGGAACAAGAACGGCGTCAGGTTGAAAAAGCGATGCTAGCGAAGAGAACGCTGGGCTCGTTCTATTTCGTTGTATTGTTTGTGCGATCCACTTTGAGATTAGAATGTTGGACGATGAAGATTGGACAAATCCATCTTGCTTGAGTTTAAGCATAATGTCCCGGGAATATTTTATCTGATCAGTATAACCATGAGAAGCATAGGATAGGAGTGCACCATACTGAAGTTCAGATAGCAACATGATTCTGATTTATTGAACGATCTCAAGAACTTGGCCCTGTGACGGCAAGACCTGAAGCACTTCCTTAGGTTCGCTTAGTTTCACGGCACCGAACTCAAGCATTTTCTTTGGAACTTTCAACGATTGGTCATCCAGAACAGATTTCCAAATGAAAAGTGGTCGCCCGAGTCTGAGAGCTTCCCATCCTTGATGAAATGACCCGCTATCTTCTTTCGCCTCGACGATGATTGTAGCGTTGGAGATCAGCGCCATTGTCCGGTTTCGAAAAACGAAATGCTCTGGAAAAGTTCGCTCCCCAACCGGAAACTGCGAAATGGCCAAGTGGTTACGTTTAATGTTCTCCTGAAGTTCAAAATTACTCCGTGGGTAGACACGGTCTAGCGGAGTTCCGAGAACTGCAATGGTACGTCCCCCTTCCTTAATCGCAGTCGTATGCGCAGCGGTATCGATCCCTTCGGCAAGCCCACTAACTACGATAACCCCATTTCTCACGAACTCACTTGCTATTTCTCTAGCAGCTTTGAGTCCCTCTGAAGATGGTGTCCGTGAGCCCACGATTGATGCTCGAGGAGCCGGCAGCGGAATTTCCATGACGCCCATAGCATAGAGTGTCTTCGGGGCAAATTTTTGTTCAACATCATTCAAAGGCCCTAGTAGTTGTTCGGGCGTGAAACTGGAGATTCTCGTGCCTTGTGTCGTCTCCTTCAATCTTCCATGCGAAACACGATAACTAACTGGATTACCTAAGGACTCTCTCGTCCATTATGTCTTGCATGATAATGTGGCTATATAGCTTGTGACGGCAAAATTATCGATACCCAAATGCGAACTAATCGCCCGTTTTAAACTTAAGGATATACTGCGTTTAAAGTGATTCTAGACCAGACTAGACTACGGCCGCATTCCTAGCACGAAATCATCACGATGACGTATAAAACCATAATCTGTTCTTAGGTACTAAGCTTCCAATTGTTTGAGGGCTCAAGCATTAAGTAAGCAAATCTACAAGACAAATCGGTTGGCTACGCGTTTCTGCTAGTTTCAGCCAAGTCTCGATTTCTCATGATGACCTAACCGATCGGCGCATTACCCTCTTTCGCTGCAGTCATCGCTTCGTAAATTGCTGCCGACATGAACCGCTCATCGCTGCGCCGGTGTCTCGCGTTAACAGAAGTCATGTCGATCCATGCTTACTCATTTGATTCGTTTCCATGCAAATAAAATCGAAAGGGGTTTGGGTGTCGAAAATGATAGGTGTGCAATAATCTTAAACAACTCGAAAATGGGTGTATCCGCAGGTAAGACTTGTCTTACTCACTCGATGGACGCGAACCGTGTACCCTTCTGCTGGACGAAAAGGAACGCAGCTTTAGTGACATACTTCCGGCACGAGGAGCAACGATTGGACTCGTGAGCTTGAATCACGGAGCTTGCTCAATTTCTCGAGGGAGGGCAGCGTGATGGAGAAGCGGCCGGTCTTTGTCAGGGAAGCTACGGGCTTAGTGAAGAACGTCTCATTGCTTGATGCGATAAGTATGAACGCGGCTTGGATGGGGCTCGGTGCCACCGTCGCCCTGCTCCCGTTATATACGGTCTTCTTTCCGACGATGTCCGGGGTCAACTTAGTCTACGGTTCGGTAATCGGATTCCTCTTCGTTCTCCCTCAAATGTTCATTTACACAATAATCCAAAGGCGGACACCGCGCACCGGCGGCGACTACGTTTGGATGTCCAGACAACTCGGCGGGCCCTTTGGCAGCGCGATGGGGCTGACTGGAGCGTGTCTGAACTTCATCGCGTTTGTCGCAATCTTAATTCTCTCCGCGGTTTTTTCAATAGGGTCTGTCGGAGTCGCCTTGGGGAACATGAGTTTTCTCGGCCTTGCACTGCCAGGAAATATCCCCGGAGCTGACCCAACCTCCCAGTTCATTCTTGGATCAATCATCTTCACAATACTGGTCCTGATTAACATAGTCAGCCCCAAGACCGCAATCAGAACGCTGACTGTATTGGTCGTGTTTGGTATGATCGGAATAGTGTTGGCGATCACCATTCTCGTTGGCGCAGGCAGAAGCGGAGTCGTCAGCTACGTGAATTCACTGGGCATTAATGGTACGACTTACAACTCGTTGGCTAACTCCTATACGGGGCCCTCATTCGATTTTGGAAACACTCTCATCCTGATTCCGTTCTATTTCCTGTTCCTCTTCCCATGGTTTAACATGTCTACGATTGCTGGATCCGAGTTGAAAGGAAAGACCGCTTTGAGATGGAGCGTCCCGATTTCCGGAATTACGGTCTTCATAATCTGGACGGTTGTTTTCGCTGTGCTTTACGGCGTTGCGGGTCAACCGTTCATCAACTCCGCATTCGCTAACTCTACGTTGGTTTTCGACTACGGCTTCAACTTCTGGACCCTAGCCATGGGTGTCGCAAATAATCTGCTCGTCTCGGTGACGCTTGGCCTAGCCTGGATCATTTGGAACATTATCTTCTTGATGGTAACCATAATGGCGGTTGCCCGGTACATCCTTGCCATGTCATTCGACAGGTTCCTTCCTTCAAAGTTTGCTTACGTTAGCCCTCGGTTCAACTCTCCGGCAGTGGCCCACATCTTCGACCTAGTTTTGGCGATCTTGCTAGTAGGTGCGACAGCATTCTACTACGGAGAACTCTCAGCCCTGTCCGCGACAGCGATCGGTCCTATGCTGTTCTTCATGTTCGTCGCGATCGCATCAATCCTGTATGGAGTTAGAAGAAAATCTGAATCGAATGTTGTTCGAGTTGGGCTTGTGATCTCCGGCGTACTGAGCGCCGCGGTCTTCGCATTCGTCTCCTATGAGTTCGTGATATTTCCAAGCATATACGGAGGAAACACACTAAGTTACGCGTTCCTGCTATGCTCGTTCGTCGGCGGGCTAGTAATCTACGTAGCACACAAACAGTATCTGAAGAAGCAAGGAATCGACCTATCGCTGGCATTCAAAGAGATCCCGCCTGAATGATGACAATCAATATTCGTTCGCGGTAAACTCAGGTCGACACTAAAGTGTCGAGATGAGGTTGAGCACGGCATATTGTCCGTATGTTTCACTTGACTCGGAAGCTGATTGCCAGGCCGTCGCCGACGGGGAGGATTAGGCTGCTTAGCCGTTTATCTTTGAAGATCATCTCGGTGTATCCGCGGACACCTTGTAGGTTCGCTTTTTTCTGTTCAGTCGTGGCGTCGTTCCAGAACTTGTATATATCGTCAGCAAGGATGATGCTTCCTCGTCGCGTCAATCGCAGTGAATGCCTTAGATAATCGGGGTACTCGTTCTTATCGGCGTCGATGAATATGCAGTCGAAAATCTTTTCCATTTTAGCGAGTACTTCTAACGCCGGGCCTTGGTGAATTTTGATCTTATTCCGATGTTTTTCCCTCGCCATTACTTTTTTGAATTTTCGGGCTACATCTGAATTTACTTCGATAACATCAAGCGTAGTAGTCGGACTTGCGCCTTTCAGGAACCAGAGAGCACTGTAACCTATTCCCGATCCTATCTCCAGGATGTTCTTTGGTGATCTGGTTCGTGTGATTAATTCAAGGAAACGTCCGGTAGAGGGATCTATCGAATACACACCGTTCTTTTTCATTGCAGCAGATTCGTTATAGACGCGAGCTAAGCCTTTGCTTCCATCTCCAACCAAACGTTCAACATAACTGCAAACCTCATTATACTCCACAGGTCTCACCACTCCAGCCAAGTCAATTAATGCGAATATACCGATTGTTAACAGAAACCTGAATCAATACTCATACCTGCACCTATCCTAACGAGTTCCCGCCCGAATAATTCCGTACATCGACACATCATTGGGTCAATAGATTCGCGAGCTCTTCAGGTTTAGAGAAGAAAGGAGAATGGCTAGTGTTCATAGAGATCATCTCTTGACATGGCATTGCCTCGCACATTTTCCTTTGAAGCATCGGCGATACCGCCTTATCGCGAAGACACTGAATATATGCGCGAGATACTCGCCCGAAGTTTCCATCAGTAAGCTTCAGAGGCGTTTCAATGGGAGCGGTTGGCTCAGGAACCCAGCGTGACATAGCCTGAACGATATCTCTCTCCGCGCAGTCGCCATAGAAAATTTCTCTTATTTTGGATCGATCTTTGATTACGTGGTAGCTTTTGTCTTCTGAAAAGACCAAGTTGGAAGGTATCATTGAATCTGTATCCTGTAATGCCAATTCAATCATCGATTGCCCATTTCGCAGGAGGAAAGCCGACAGGTACACTAGTTTCTTGATCTTTTCAGGACGATATTCGGCTGTTTGACTGATCACGATGCCGCCTCTGCTGTGACCTAGCAGTGTAACTGGTTCATGTTGAACGTCGAGAATCTTGCAGACACAATCAACGTAACTTTGAAGCGAGATCTTCGGAATCGGTGTATTATCATTGCCGTGACCAGGTAAGTCCGGTGCTAGAACTGTATGTCCATTATTCTGGAGGAGCGGCACGATCTTCTCCCAGCACCAACCTCCGTGCCAGGACCCATGAACGAGCACAAAGACTCCCATATTCTCAACCCGGCGAGGATTTCTTATAACGAGCGAATGTTGCCTAACGAAATTATGGATATCGTTTCGAATGAAGATGCGGCGTTGGTGAGAAGAATTCAAAAAACATTTTCGGAACCTGTTAAGTGGGATGCGTAGTCTTGCGTGGGAAGGGGAAGCAGATTTACTCTGTATATCTGCTTCTCTGTGATGATGGCAGTTACTACACTGGCTACACGAACAATGTAACTTCAAGACTTGAAAAACATAAGGCAGGTCGTGGAGCACGATACACCAGGATTCACAAACCGAAGGAGGTGGTGTATGTGGAAGAATTCAAAACGCGTAGAGCCGCGACGAGGAGAGAACGGCAAATAAAGGCGCTTAGTCACAGAGAGAAACATGAACTAGCATCAAAGAATCCATCCGACAGGACTCAGAGTTGACAACCTAACATTGGTTGTCTGTGCATCTGCAGAAGTGCCCATAGCACATCAATTCACTATATTCATCAATAGGGATACATTGCGTTAAGACGATAAAGGTAGGGAGTGAAATCTTTGGCTTATTTAGGTAAGAAATCAAGGCTTGGAAGGATATTCGATCATAGAACGAAGACAACCATCATAATCCCAATGGACCACAGCACCGAGAGCCACAACGAGCAGCTTGAGAGACCGATGGAGTTGATACGAAAGTTCGCTGACGCTGACGTTAATGCTTTCTTATTCTTGAAGGGCTTGACAAAATCTGCAGCTGATGAATTCATAGATCGTTGCGGATTGATCTACCGTATTTCAAACGCAACCGGACTACGCAACAAGCTCACCGAACAGGCCTATATCTCCGGAGTTGAGACCGCTGTCAGGCTCGGTGCCAGCGCTGTCGCAACAAATGTCTTCGTTGGTTCAGATAGGGAGATAGAGGATCTTGAAACGTTTGGAGAGATTTCGGATGCCTGCGACGAGTGGGGAATGCCTTTCCTAGCAGAGGTCTTTCCTATCGGAGGCAAAGACACAGCTCCGTTCGACGGGCCATACGTGGCCGAGGAGCTCAGACTCGCGGTGAGAGTTGGTTACGAATTGGGAGCTGACTTCATCAAGACTAGCTATTCCGGTGACGTAGAAAGCTTCAGAAAGGTTGTCAAGAACTGTCCGATTCCAATCGTTATCGCGGGCGGACCGAAGACTAAGTCTACTGACGAAGTATTGAAAATGGTAAGAGGGGCAATGGATGCGGGTGCTGTGGGTATCGCGATGGGCAGGAAGGTTTGGGGATCGAGTAACCCGATCAAACTTGTGGAAGCACTCAAATTGATCGTGCGAGAAAATCGTTCAGTGGAAGAGGCTTTACGTGCACTAGCTTGAGACGGCTAGGAGGTATCGCATTTAATGGAATATGCTTTTCAAGTCTTATCATCCGAAAATTAGGTTAGGTCATACCCATTTTGGCTAGTTTCTTGAAATCCGTCATCGATTGGACGACGTCTGTCTGGCTGACTATTCCGATAATCTTCTCTTGATCGGTTACAACCAATCTTTTGATCCGCTTCTCAACCATACGCCTCGCTGCGTCAATAATGCTCGCGGACGCATCTATGGTAGTCAAGGGTGCGGTCATAATTTCGGCCACTGTAACTTTAGATGGATCAGCACTTCTGGCGACAATTTTCTCTGTTAAATCGCGTTCGGTAAGAATACCGAATGGTAACCCGTCACGATTTGCTATAAGTGAACCGATTCCTCGGTCAACCATCATACGGGCCGCGTCCTTGACTTTGGATTTAGAATCAATAGACACTATGGGTCTCGTAATCTGACGTACAGGAATTTCTGAGTCCATTCTCTCTTACGAATATTATTGTCGAATCGAATTAAAGGCTTATCGTGATGCCATGGGACAACTTACCATCAATTGTTCTGTCGTGGGTCTTTCGATGAGGTCAAGAAATAATTTTCATGTACCGGTTCTAGTTGGTGCCGAGGGCCGGACTTTCAGGGAACGTATCCCTTTTGAACCAGCGATTGGGCCGGTTCAGTTGAACCGTCAGCCCGGTCTTCAGCTTCACCTACCAGTGAAGGTATCGGGTGCTCTCCTTAGTCCCCCACCTTCAAAGCGAGGTCAGGCTGAGCTTTCGAGGGAACGCTTTCCTACCTCGGCACTCTCGGCAAGAAGAGCTCACACCTGTTGACGCAATTAAGACTTTTTCTATGAGG
>Ga0326727_10004690_pt1 | contig 40487 bp, 38 predicted proteins | sample MB2enrmetagenome_FD_207643 | JGI IMG/M metagenome (GOLD analysis project Ga0326727, IMG submission 207643) | Lab enriched peat soil microbial communities from McLean, Ithaca, NY, United States - MB29MY | ecosystem: Environmental > Terrestrial > Soil > Wetlands > Peat | place: USA: New York...
ATTTTGTCACATCAAAGTCTGAATAGTTCTGACCCAATGTCCGCAGTCCCGCCATAAGGCTCAAATCGGGAATAGTCCTGTTGAAGCTGCCGACGAGGGACTTCTCAATCTTAAACTTTATCTGCCCTGCATAGGTGTTCCCCATCGAACCGGTCTTGTCAAAAATGATATAGAAGTTATCCGCCTTCTGAACATACTCGCCTGACTTCAGCTTCATGCTGAGGTCCCGGCTGCCTGCGAGAACCGGCACAGTAAAAATAACAAAAGCCAAAAGGGAAAATACCATTAAACAAACTAATCTTATCCTCTTTTTTGCCATTTCTTCACCTCCTGAATTTATGTTCTTGATTAAAACCGAAAATCGCTAATGTTACTCCTGCCATCTACTCTTTATGGGGTAAAATAGCACCATGAGACTCTAGAGTAAATAGCGATTCTTTGATACTATTGGACACGTCTTCCCATTGAGCGAATCCGCAGATAATTGGGAGCGATATTTAAGCATTCACTACGAATACCTTATTTATTTTTGATGGCATGAATTAATGATAATACGTACCGAGACAGGCAAGAATGCACTGCATGGGTCAGTGGGTGACTATTTTTGGGCGGGGATATATGGAACGTATTTTTGGATTGAACCAAAAGAGCAGATGACTGTTGTCCTGATGATGCATGCACCACCCATACACTTGCACTACCGCTACTTTATGCGGGGCCTCGCGTATCAGGCTATCGTGAAATAGGGAAAAGTCGTCTTAGGCTGTTCCCTATTATGAAGTGACTATCTTTGTGTTGCTTTATCAAACGCTGAAGCGGATGCTGAGGATATCACCGTCCCGGACGATGTAGTCTTTTCCTTCGAGCCGGAAGTGGCCGTTCTCGCGCACCCGTTTTTCCGATCCGCATTCGATTAATTCATCGTAGGTAAAGCACTCAGCACGGATGAATCCCCGTGCGAGATCGGTATGAATGGCGCCGGCTGCATTCACCACAGTATCGCCTTCGCATATACTCCATGCCTTAACTTCATCTTCGCCGACAGTAAAAAAGCTCACGTATCCGAGCGTCTTGTATGCGAATTGCGTCAATCTCTCACGCGCCGACTTTCTTATGCCCATATCCTCCATAAAGATTTCAGCCTCTTCATCGTTGAGGCGGGATAATTCCATTTCGAAGCGGCCGGCGAATTCAATGACGTTGTAGCATGATTCGATTTCGGTGATCAGACTCTTATTGTGTCCGAAAACCTCCTCATCCGAATTCAGGATAAGGAGTATCGGTTTCTTCGTGAGAAATTGAAACCCGCGTATTATTTTTTCTTCATCTTCATCAAGCTGGATGTTGCGGATAGGTATATTGTTGTTTAAGTACTCTGCAATCTTTTGGAGGGCTTTTTCCTCGAGGGCAAGGACATTTGTTTTTTGCCTCCGTTTTTGGAACCATGCAATTTTCTCAAGCCTACTTTCAAGGAGTATGAGATCGACTAAGAGCAACTCTGTAGCGATCTCGTCGATATCACGAAGCGGTGTGGGAACTCCATTCAGGTCATCATGAAAGTTACGCACAACAAGTGCCAGGGCATCGATGCCTTTGATCCATCCCATGGAGTTCCCTGCAAAGAAACCGTTCTTCGCGCAGCCCGCCTTGAGGCCGGGAAAATCGGTCATTTCAATCGTGGCACCTGTGGTCTTCTTCGGTTTATACATGTCGCTGAGGCTAAGCAGCCGATCATCGTCGACTGAAACGACGGCCACATTCGGTTCCGCCTTTGCGTCTGAGTACGTGCTGACATTTGCCTCCATCTTCGTGAGGGCATTAAAGATTGTCGTCTTGCCGGAATTAGGCAAGCCTATGAGTCCCACTTTCATACACTGTTTCTTTCTCCTTACAGAAGGTTTCACAAAAGGCGTGCAAGATACGGCTTTATGCACGATTTGTCAAGGGATTAAATTCAGGGATTAAATTCAGAGGATTGGAGAGTGTTTAATTATCGCGATAAAGATTTTACCTGTTTGAAGGAAGGGTGGGGGAAGCAGGGTTGAGAAAATATTTGCCAGCATGTTTGTTATCGCCAATACTTTGATATTTTGCTTGGACATGTGGTACAATTTACTGAGATATGTTCCATCGTCAACTGATATGTAGGTCAATAAGATGATCAGAGGGACGGAATAATGCCCAGTGGAAAATCCGGAAGAGATATTTTAGTTCGGTTCAAGGTTTCCCTGCGAACCATTCTGTCATTTACAATTCTGATATTGCTTTTGAATGGCATTGTTTTTTTTCTAATGCACCTATTCTCCCGAAAAGATTGCCTTGAACGTGTCGAATTCACTCCAAACTATGATATTATTCTGACTGAGGCAAAGACGTTCTGGGGAGGCGTGTGGTTGAATCAAGATAGGCTTTTTATTCTGCGAAATGAATTTATGATAGAGAAGAACCCCTTCATCGGCGAAAAAATGACTTATCACATTCCCTACGATAAAATAAAAAATGTCACCTTCTCGGAAGGCTTTGATTTATATGTGATACAGATAGACGGAATGAATTTTTACGTCAAGAACAGGTATCGCTATGATACGATAAAATCACACATTACCTTTAAGTCCAAGGAACGCTTCAGGACAACGGAGGAAAAAACCCTCCTGAGTGTATTTTCTCATTGACGGCAGCGAAATGTATCCTGTCCCGACAGCCGTAAAGACCATTCAAGGAAATACTTCTCCCCATCACACTGCAATCAAAATGAAAGATCAGGATCGCTTCGCTGGTAGCGAATCGATAAAATTTTGGTAAATCTCTTTCATCTCCTTCTCAGAGCGTTTCTCCTTGGAGATGGCTGGCATTGAGCGAGATGAGTTGTCGGGACGCCCAGGGTTCCGACGATAACCTATAAATGTGCCAAGGCTCTCCAACTTTGGGGAATTGACAACAGACTGCGAAGGATTAATCCGATTCCCGCTGCTGAGATGGCAATTGCCGCAATTGGCAGCATATAATTTTTCTCAATTCGTGTGGCTGTCCGTCGCATCTGCACTCTTATCGACAAAAATAAGCTTGCCGTCGTAATATCCCAAACTAATCACAGAGGCAATGTGCAGCAAATAGACCACGGATTTACTCATAAGACCTCCAATATTCTTTAGTTTCAGGATGATAGCGGCGAGAATGATAAAATAGTGCAACTGTCAGAAATATCTTTATGGGTGTATAAAGTGCGGGATCATAGCTACCCGTTGTTGCGAAATAAAGCATTGTTCCGCTAACAGTACCAACACCTGCCCTGTAATAATAGTTAAGGTTTATCTTGAAGGAAGCAAGATAATGCTCTAATTTTAAAGTGCTTCGCTCAGATGAATTTATACTGGGTATCCAGCGCTGTATCTGTGAATCTATCCGTTATGCCGCTTACATTGCCTGCGGGACAAATAACTGCAACAGGGCCATAGATTCGGAGAGAGAACGAGTTCTTGCCCAAATTATGTTGCAAGGCCAGTCGCCAGTAAGGGATAACACCATCGACAATCACAGACAGACAGTTCACCATAGACTAACTGTTTCCAAAAGCTATAAACGCTGATGCCGCCAACTTATTGGCCGAGACCGCCATCTATTAATGCACGCGCGGCGGGTATATTGGCTATAGCGTGAGAGGCATAGAGATAGCTCCAGGCGGGGGTCGTATGCCAGACATCCTGAGCCGTCGCATTATTGTTGACCATCACTCCGAAAATGAGGGTCTTTCCACCGAGCGGGACGTTATCGGCAAAACGGATATCGCTGTTATCGAGATTGAGATTATTGCTGGCGCCGCTATATGTGAGTTGCACAAGCACTTCCACCTTCCCGTAAATCTTTCCTCTATAGAATAAGCTCGCTTGCCGGAGAAGCTGAGTCTTGGCATTATCGGTATTATTTTAAATGGAGCGACACATGTATTCAATTCCTGCGCATCGGGACGGGATAATTAAGCCATTGCAGTGATTGGAGGCTGGTACTGATAGGGCTTATCGTCTGAACTCAACACAAAGCTGCCCAGTTTGAAAGAGCGTTCAAAGGGTATCAATACAGGAAAAAATGTGTGACAGGCACTGCAAGACATTCCGGTTTGGCACTTGAAATTTGGGACTCTTAAAGCATTTTCGATGAAAAAGAAGGAAGATCAAAGGAAAAGCAAAAAGAAAATTGTAAATTTCTTCACAGTGTTTTACCCACTGATCAGCGGTAGCGTTCGAAATAGTCGCGGCCCAATAAGGCCCGGCAATGACAATGGGCGGTTCCTACTTCTTCAGTTTGGTGAATTTCGATCCCTGTATCATAGCGCCGGCCATCAGTCCTTTCTGACCGAATACGAAGCCGACTATGGGCTGTTTAAATTTCGTCGTGTCAATGGAACCTTCAGCGCCATATTTCATAATCGTCACCGTGCCATCGACACCGGCCTGCCAGTTGTAGCTGGTACGAAATTTTTTGAGGGCCGTTTCGTCCATGAAGATGAGGAGGACGTCCTTTCGCTGGGCCCCGATCTGATAACCTAGAGAAGCGGTTGTTATGTTATAGTAATTTACGGTTTTTCCGCCAATTCGGAGTGCGCCTTCACCATACTCTCCGCCGATGATTAAACCAGCCTGAATGACGTTTGGTATGACAAGAACACCCTTGGCTGCCTTAAGAAATTCATTTGCGCCTTTCACCTTTTTGATAAAACGGTCAAGAGAGACATCGACACTGACGTTGATCTCCTTGGCCGTGGCAGCGAAAACTGTATAGAAAGGACGGCCTATGATAAGCACGAGGATGAATATGGCCAAAGTCATTTTGCCGGTCAATTTTTTCTTCATGTCTACTCCTCCTGTTCTTGAGAAGGCGGCAAAGCGGAAACATTCATGTTCACTGGCAAGAATCTTATTATTCTTAGGGATATTCCGCAATCCGCAAAATGACTGATTTATATGTGCTATATACCTTACATGATCAGTAGGTTCAATATACCTTTATTATGCATTGGAAAGCGATTAATGTTTTCGATGCGTAGCTGTACATTCTGAAGAAGTGGCATGGCGATTGTGGACACTGCAAAATCTTCTTATGTGCTCTTGTGAAATGAGAGGGAAAGTGATAATAATATAATATATTTTTAACGGAGAGAACAGGCGCGTAACAAATGGCAACAGAACTCACATACGTAGTCATTACACCATACAGTCTCATGAAGTCCCGTACGGGAAATATCATTGCGCGACTTATGTCATTTTCGGGCTGCGATTTGGTAGGCGTCAGGATGATGAGGCCATCGGATGAGTTTGTGAATGAGTATATGAGACGCGTGAAAATTTTGGGCATCGAATCCAAGATAGAGAAGGCGCTGGTTGATTATATAGATCAGAATCTGCGTCGCGAAAATATCCTCGGCCAAACTAACCGCTGCATGTTTCTCTTGTTTGAGGGTCAGAATGCGGTTAAGCGTGTCTACGATGTGGTTGGAAAACTCACGACGGAGGCAGAATCTGAAGCCGCGCGGGGAACGATTCGCGGCACTTACTGCGACTTCATAACCAATCCCGACGGAACGATTAGATATTTCGAACCTGCTGTTCTTGTGCCCACAAATCTTAACTATGCAAAAACCAATTTGGAGCTGTTCGCAGAGCTTGGATTCAATGACTCTGGCATTTACGAAGAAACCGCTGAGGGGGAAACCACGCTCGTCATTTTGAAACCGGACACTTTTTTCAAGCATTCCGTGCATACCGGTAATATGATCGACATGTTTTCGAAAACAGGTCTCAGAATAGTTGGAGCCAGAGTGGTCCGGATGAGCGCCGCACAAGGCGAGGCATTCTATGGTTTTCTGAGAAACACATTCAAACGAAAGCTGAAAAAGCATGTAGCCGAAAAAATAAAAGAACGAATTTGCGGGCTCTTTGGGTTTGACATTACGGATGAAGAATACAATGCTATGGCAGCGGTAATCAACGAGAAGAATGCCAAATATGAGTTTACCCAGTTCGTGGAATATTTGACAGGAATTGATCCTAACAGCGTCGCGCCCAAAGATCTCGAAAAGCCCGGCATGCATCCATCGATGGCACTTCTTTATCGGGGGTTTAGCGCAGTAGGCAAAATCCGAAGTAGATTGGGCGAATCTGATCCTTCCAAAGCAGCCGCAGGTACTATTCGTTCGGACTTCGGGCAGAGCGTCCTGCAGAACGTAGCGCATGCATCGGATTCTGTTCAACGGGCGATTTATGAGAGAAAGATCATCGGCCTTTATGATAATGCCGGTGATGATTGCGCTAAAATCATCACACACTGGCTAAAAGAGGGTTAGACAATATTTGAGACGTTTGTGTCATTGCGAGGATTTGCCTTTTAGTTGATAATAAAAGATTCATTGAGGAGGAGCAAGATGAGTAAACGGTCGAAAGAGGATGCCAAGCGCTGGGTGGAGAAGGCCGCTGTTTTTTATAAGATTTCAGGTAAAAGGATCGCTTTGGCTGAATATACGAATCCCAGCGGGCAGTTCATCCAGGATGAAATGTATATATATGTCTTGAATCCCAGGGGGACCATGCTCGCACACGGGGTCAATGAACGATTCGTGGGAGAGGATTTCAGTGAACTAAAGGACGCAGACGGAAAGAGCTTCATCCGGGAGATCCTCGATATGGCAAATAGCGAAGGCAGCGGCTGGGTGACGTACAAGTGGTATAACCCGGTGACCAAAGAAGTGTGGCCCAAGACAACCTATTTCAGAAAAGTGGATGACCTTATCATATGCAGCGGCGTCTACGGGGAATAGATTATAAATAGATCCCTATATTCTCCTTTGCAAAGGGTGAATGCGCAGAGACCCTACCATTCATCATTATCAGCGCTTAGCTGCTCCATATCGAATCGCCGCCGGGGTTGATTTGGCGGGCATCTCGGCTGTGATTTTCTAATAGAAGCCAGAATCTCTTCCATATCTTCTTTGATGTATTCCGGTCGGCATAAGCATCAGGCCGAAACCTCCTTCCTTGCGCACGTAATCAATAAAACTCATCACAAGAGGCAAGTCAGTCACCACGGCGATGTAATAGAAGCCGGTCTTCCAATGATTGGCCATCCTCTGTGTGCTCCCGGGGGGAGCACCATTATCATTCTCCCCTGCTCTTAGAAAACTTGGACCGTTTGCGCGACCACATCACCGGATATTGAACAATTGACGGAAATACCACCGAGCCATTTTAAAATATGCTCCTTGCCAAGCCAGTCGTTCTTAACCTTGAACGCCAGGATTATGGCTAGTCCCACAGCTACATCCCAGTTTGACGTATGAGAGGCGGCTATAGTGACGAATTTAGGTGCGTCCGGCACCCGGCCCCTGCACTCCACCATCGGAAGATCCAAAGAACAAATACGGCAAGTACTTCTAGCACGTTGCGTAAGGCAGTGATATCGAAGATAAGCATGGCGCATGACCCTCTATTTATCGTATTGATCTTTTTTTTTAATAAACACTTACAAACGCTTCAATCAAGAACATTGTTGATGTCAATCACCATAGCGATATCTAAATCAGGATTTTCGAGGCAAAATGTGAAGACATCCCCGATTACGAATCGTCCCACAATCCACTATTTTTAAATTAAAGGCCTGAGATACGACCTTATCTTGAAGATTGGAGGTATGGATCAAATGGCGGCTGCAGATTGGATTAAAGGACGGGTGGTGGGAGGTTTGATCGGTGCAGCTTTCGGGATACTCTGCTCCCCAAGCCGAGGAGAAGAAACCCGTGATGAAATTGCAAAATCATTTCAGGAACTACGGGATAAAGCCAATCACCAACTTGATGAAACGTGTACAGGGATGGATGAATTTGCCGGTCGTGGCAAGGAACTTCATAACGAAGGCAAAGAGAAGTTCAGTAGCGTTCTGGATTCACGTGTTAAGCACAGGGCTGAGAATAAGGCCGCTGACGCTTTTTGAATGTTTAAGTACCCCTCCTTGTCGATGACAAAGCTTTCTTGATATCTTCTGTGAATGACGATGCTATGCGCATCAGGGCGTCTTGTGCGCCGTTTTCCTCAATGATACGTACCAACGCGCTTCCCACAACGACGCCATCGGCACATGAAGCGATCTCCGCGGCCTGCACAGGTGTTGAGATGCCAAAGCCGATCACCAGGGGCAGAGCACTTATTTTCCGGATGCGCTCTACGTCGACTGCAATATTTTGTATGACGGGCTGTGCCGTTCCTGTAACTCCCGTAATCGAGATATAGTAAAGAAATCCCTTCGCATCATTTGCTATTTTTGCGATGCGATTGTCGCTCGTTGTGGGCGCGATAAGAGAAATAAAATCGAGACCCGCCTGATCAGTATGCAATCTCAATTCATACGATTCCTCCGGTGGCAGATCAACGACAAGAACGCCGTCAACACCTGCCAGCTTTGCTCTTGCAGCGAATCGTTCATTACCAAACGAATAAATGGGATTGTAGTAACCGAAGAGGATAACGGGGATATCACTGACTGTTCTTAGAGATCTTATCATATCGAGGATGCTGGACAGTGTCGTTCCCTTATGGAGAGAACGCTGCGAGGCAGCCTGGATGACGGGTCCGTCCGCCGTCGGATCGGAAAAAGGCATTCCGATCTCAATGATATCGACACCAGTATCTTCGAGAGCGAGTATGAGACGGCGGGTCGTCTGCATGTCCGGATCTCCGGCTGTAAGATATACGACCAATGCCTTCTCCTTTTTTTGTTTCAGGTCTCGGAATTTCCGTTCTATTCTTCCTGTCATAAGAGCATCTCCACATGATCGCCCCATTGAAGGGGAATTTGCACAAATTATTTCTTGTCGCTCCTCTGTGATATTATTTCCGCATCTTTATCTCCTCTGCCAGAGAGATTCACAACAATGATTTTCTTCTTATCGAGTGCGGGGGCGAGTTTTATAGCGTGAGCCAAGGCATGGGCGCTCTCCAGTGCGGGGATGATGCCTTCTAATTTGGAGAGGAGCATAAAGGCCACGACTGCCTCATCGTCTTCAACGCTTACGTAGGTTGCCCTGCCTGTATCACGGAAATAGCCGTGCTCAGGGCCGACGCCGGGATAATCGAGTCCCGCTGCAATGGAATAGGCATCCCGAATCTGGCCGTTTGCATCTTGAAGAAGATAGGTCTTGTTGCCATGGAGGACGCCGACACTTCCGGCGGATATACTTGCTGCATGGAATCCTGACGCAATGCCCTTTCCCGCTGCCTCTACGCCTATCATCTCAACATGGGCTACGTCTTTGAAGGGATAGAAGAGTCCCATGGCATTGCTGCCGCCGCCTATGCAGGCAATGAGAACGTCTGGAAGTCGGCCCTCAATCTTCATGATCTGCCTTTTTGTTTCTTTTCCAATGACACTTTGAAATTCACGAACCATCATCGGGTAAGGATGAGGTCCTGCCGTAGTTCCAATCACATAAAAGGTATCCCTTACTCTCGCTACCCAGTGCCGCATTGCCTCATTCATTGCGTCCTTGAGGGTTGCCGTCCCCGATGAGACAGGCACGACCTCGGCGCCGAGTATTTTCATGCGAAATACATTGGGTGCCTGCCGTCTGATATCTTCTTCTCCCATGAAGATAATGCATTCCATGCCGAAAAGAGCTGCCACCGTGGCTGTGGCCACACCATGCTGACCGGCTCCCGTCTCTGCAATTACACTTTTCTTGCCCATGCGCCTCGCAAGAAGTCCCTGGCCGAGGGTATTGTTCATCTTGTGCGAGCCTGTGTGATTGAGATCTTCGCGCTTCAAGTAAATCTTGGCCCCACCCAGTTGTTCTGTAAGACGTTCCGCATAATAGAGAGGGGTTTCCCTCCCTGCATATTCACTAAGATAATAGGCCAATTCATTCCTGAATTGTTTGTCTTTTCGTGCTGCCCTATAAACCTCCTCGAGCTCTATGAGGGTGGGCATAAGCGTTTCAGCTACGTAGCGGCCGCCGAAGATTCCGAAGTGTCCATTCTTATCGGGCAGTGACTTGTGCATGATTTCTCCTCGTAAATATTTTTGTGGCGCTCATTTTCCCGGTAGCGTGGACAGTTTCAATCATGGTCTGAACTTTCCTGGGATCTTTTTTCCCCGGAGATAGTTCAACGCCGCTGTTTACATCGACGGCATGCGGTGAAACTTTTCTGATTGCCTCTCGAATATTACCGGCATTTAATCCTCCTGAGAGGACGATCACTTGCGTTTCCTTCAATTTCGCTGCGAGCTCCCAATTGGATATCTTTCCGGTTCCCCCGTAGAGTCCGGATTCACGCGCGTCTATCATGACTGCTTTCACGCTGTATTGCTTTATGATCCCAATGTCTTCTTTACACGCGGGAGAGACGGCCTTGATCACAATGGATTGCGGGAATGCGCGGCAGTAAGCAGGTGATTCATCGCCGTGAAGCTGAATCAAGTCGAGCCCGCAGAAGTCATATATTTCCCTTACGGCATGGATGTCATGGTTCACGAAGACGCCCACTTTTGAAATGTCGTCTGGGAGATTGCGTATGACCCGCATTGCTGCTTCAGGGCTCACATATCGAGGGCTCTGCTCATAGAAGATAAACCCGAGTGCATCGGCACCGTATGCGAAGGCCATGGCGGCGTCTTCCATGCTGGTGATCCCGCATATTTTTATTTCCATTACTCCCTCTTCTCGCTTTTTATTTTTTAAATAGAAGCTCTCGCAACTTCCGCCCCATGTCATCGGACGTCATCAGTGTCTCGCCTATCAGAAATGCATGGATTCCCGCATTCCTTAGCGTCTCAATATCGCTGCTCGACCGTATACCGCTTTCACTTACTATGATCCTGTCCGCAGGGATAGAAGCCGCGAGACTTGTGCTGGTCTTCAAATCCACCAAAAAGGTCGTGAGATCCCTGTTATTAATCCCGATAATCTTGGCGTCGGAGCCGAGCGCCTTATCCAACTCTCCCTCCGAATGAACCTCGCAAATCACGGAAAGACCAAGTGATTGTGCGAGACCGCAGTATTCTCTCAACTCTTCCTTTTTGAGAATGCATGCAATGAGAAGGATTGCATCTGCCTGGAGATAACGGGTTTCATATATCTGATAGAGGTCGACTATGAAATCCTTTCTTAAGAGAGGAAGATGCACGCACTCTTTTATATTTGCAAGTTGATTTTCATCGCCTCCAAAAAATACATTGTCGCTGAGGACGGAGATGGCGGAGGCGCCGTTCTCTTCATATGTTAGAGCAATTCGAACAGGATCAAAGTCTTCTCTGAGCATTCCCTTTGAGGGTGACCGCCTTTTGATTTCAGCAATAATGGCGCATTCCCGGCCGATGATGGCTTCAAGGAAATTACGGGGTGAAGGAAGATCCGCGACAGCATGTTTCAATTTCTGAAGCGGCCTTGCCCTTTTCAGATGGGCGACTTCATCCTTTTTTACTTCGATAATCTTATCTAAAATCATGTTGAAGATCCGTTCAACTGTTGCTGAGCTCAATCAGTGCCTGAAGTTTTTTTATGGCGGCGCCGCTGTCTATGCATTCCCTGGCTATCCTTATTCCCTCCTCGATGGTTTGCGCCATTTCGCCCGCCATAATTGCCAAAGCCGCGTTGAGTAGTACAATGTTTTTGCTAGCGCCGTTGCCGCCCGTCAATACATCTTTTGTAATCTCCGCATTTACGGATGCATCACCGCCAACAAGGGCCGTACCAGGAGAAATGTCGCCGAAGAAAAGAGCCGGGTCAATATCATAGGTATTGATAAGACCGTTCTTCAGCTCCGTTACGCGTGTCGTGCCGGTCACAGTTGCTTCGTCCATGCCGTCGGCGCCATGAACCACGAAGGCCGTTTTTGTGCCGAGGTTCTTAAGAACACCCGCAAACATCTCCGTAAGCCTTGCGTCATAGACACCGATGAGCTGAGACGTCGCGCCGGCTGGATTAGTCAAGGGTCCAAGCATGTTGAATATCGTCCGAATGCCGATCTCCCTGCGTGGACCTATGGCATATTTCATCGCACCGTGAAGTTTAGGAGCAAAGAGAAAACCGATACCGATCTGATGGATGCACTCTTCGACAATCTCCGGCCGGGCACCGATATTGACGCCTAAGGCTTCGAGGACGTCGGCGCTCCCGCAGCCGCTTGAGACAGCGCGATTCCCGTGCTTTGCGACGGTCAGACCCGCAGCTGCCACGATGAAGGCAGCTGTAGTGGAGATATTGAAAGTCTGCATGCCGTCACCACCGGTCCCACAGGTATCCACAATGATCGAGGACCGGGCGTCTATCCTGGTGGCCTTTCGCCGCATGATACGGGTGGCGCCCGTAACCTCAGCGATAGTTTCACCCTTGATCCTGAGGCCCGTCACAAAAGCGGCGATCTGAGCGGGCGTTGCCTTGCCCTCCATAACTTCATCCATAACCTCCATCATTTGAGACTCATTCAGGTCTTCGCGACTTACTATTTTAGCAATTGCGTCCTTGATCATTGCAATCTCTCCTTTCCTATAATTAACTTCAAAAAATTCCTTAATATACGTTTTCCCTGCGGTGTCAGGATGGATTCGGGATGGAACTGTATTCCCTCCACAGCATACACTTGATGTCTCACTCCCATTATTTCCCCTTCCTCTGTCCTAGCGCTGATCATGAGAGATGATGGCAGCGAAGATTCCTCAAGCAGCAGGGAGTGATAGCGACCTGCGATGAAAGGGTTCGGAAGGCCTTTGAAGATGGTCTTTCCATCATTGATTATGGCTGAGGTTTTTCCGTGCATGAGCCTGCCTGCCCTGACCACATTGCCTCCGAAGGCATAGCCGATAGCCTGGTGACCTAGACATACCCCCATGATGGGAGTTGACTTGTAAAACTCTCTGATGACATCAACAGTGATCCCTGCCTCTTTAGGCGTACACGGGCCGGGGGAAAGAAATATGGCTTCGGGCGCCAGGTTCCTTATGTCATCTAAGGTTATCTCGTCATTGCGATAAACTGAAACTGCCTGGTCTAACTGCCCGAGATACTGAACGAGGTTGTAAGTAAAAGAATCATAATTGTCGATCATTAGAATCATGGGTTGCTCCTTCAAATATTCTTTCTTAATTCGAAACCCGCCGCGGCAAGAAGTATGGCTTGCATTATTGCTTCGCCCTTATTCACGGTTTCGTAATATTCCTTTTCCGGATCGGAATCGGCCACAATACCGGCGCCCACCTGTATGAAGATCTTTCCGTCTTTGACCAGCATAGTTCTGATAGTTATGCAGAGATCCATGTTGCCTGTGTAACTGAAGTAACCGACAGCTCCCCCGTAGGTACCCCTTCTCGTCGGTTCCAGTTCATCAATGATCTCCATTGCCCTGACCTTCGGCGCACCTGATAGTGTGCCGGCAGGAAACGTGGCCACAAGGAGATCGAAGCAGTCTTTTCCTTCAGCTAATTGCGCCTGGATATTTGTGACAAGATGCATGACGTGTGAATACCGCTCCACAACCATAAGCTGATTGACCTGCACACTGCCGGTCTGCGCTATTCTCCCCAGGTCATTCCTCCCCAGGTCAACGAGCATCACGTGTTCGGCCCTTTCTTTCGGATCCTCCAGAAGCTCATGAGCCAGTTCCCTGTCTTCCTGCTCGTTCGTCCCTCGTCTTCTCGTTCCAGCGATGGGCCGGAGTTCCGCGACCCCTTCCTCAAGCCTGACCATAACCTCAGGCGATGAACCTATGAGAAATATATCCTCAAGCTTGAGGAAAAAAAGGTAAGGAGATGGGTTTACATAACGAAGCGCCCTGTAGAGATCAAGCGGGTCTATCCCGTTTTCCGCATGAAAACGCTGTGACAGAACGACCTGTATGATGTCACCGGCGACAATGTATTCCTTGGCCCTCTCGACCAATGCCTTAAATTCATCTGTTGACATATTAGAGCCGAGCGGCGCGACGTTTTCCACCTTTCTGTATCGCTCTGTTGTTTCGACCGGTGTTCTGATGATTGCTATCAGCCTGTCTATCTTATCAATGGCTTCGTCGTAAACATCCCTGAGGGTTTGGACGCCCTCGGTTACAACGCATGAGACCACTTTGATCGTATGTCTGATATTGTCGAAGACAATGAGGGTATCCGTGATGAGTAAAACTGCATCGTCCGTCTTCAGATCATCCACAGCTCGTGCAGGGAGTTTTTCGAAATAGCGGACCATATCGTAACCCAGGAAGCCAACGGCTCCGCCGTAAAACCGGGGCAGACCTTCCACGGGAACAGGGTGATAGGCATTCAATAAGTCCTTCAGATATGTCAACGGACTGCCATGGTGTCTATGACTTCTGTTTTTACCGTTTTCAGTGATCAGGACATGATCACTTTTGATTCTAAAAATAACGCGCGGGTCTGAACCGAGAAATGTATAGCGTCCCCATTTCTCACCGCCCTCAACACTCTCAAGAAGAAAGACGTGGGGTTTCGTACTGAGTTTCATGAGTGCGGATACCGGCGTATCTATATCGGCCAATATTTCCCTGTATACAGGGATGAGGTTGCCCTGTTCGGCAAATTTCTTAAACTGGTCAAAGACCGGGTAATACATGCTTCAAAGTCCCTTTCCTTTGTACTTTAGCCAAAATAGAAAAGGCCGCTGATGATTGCGGCCTTTCTTATGCTCCAGTAACAAAAAAGCCGCAGAGTCCGAAGAGGTCTCCACGGCTATGTTTTAGTCAGCAAGATAAATCAGCGGTGGACAAACCCCTGCATTGGATTCTGCCACCACCAGCTGATAATCGTTGAGAATAAGTATTTCAATTAAGGACTGCCCTTCCAATTTTTCTATTCCATACCAGTGTAAGTATGTCTTGTCAACATTATTTTCTCATGGCAACACGCCGTGGCTCAAATCCTTAATCTTTTATTATATATCGATGAAATTTCCGAATTTGCCCATTGATTTTTTCTTATATAATTTGTAATCTTAAAAAGGCAATTATCTATTTTATTACTTGAGATTTTTTTCAACTAATAGCGCGAGGCCATATGATCACTTACATTCTGACGATCAAGAAAATGATTCTCCCGTTTATATTCATCGCAGGAGGATTGCTTGTCGGATTCACATTTGAAAAAATAATTCTCAGGCAAATCAAGAGGGTGTCTGCAACGACGAAATGGGAGACTGATGACATATTTGTTCGGGCACTTCATGGGACTACCACACTCCTTTTCCTCGCCGCAGGTATTTACTGGGCACTGGAGAGCAGCGACATAAGCCACAATATCCTCGTTTTCCTTCATAAGATTCTTCTCATCATCGTCATTTTCTCCGTGACCTTGATTATGTCACGAATTTGCGTCGGCTTTGTCAGCCAGTATAGCAGGAAGGCGGGCGGGGCTTTCGTATCGACGACGATGTTTACGAATCTGACGAGAGTTTTGGTTCTCGTTATCGGTATTCTTATCATGCTTGAGTCTCTTGGAATATCAATCACACCGATATTGACGGCATTGGGGGTAGGCGGACTTGCCGTAGCCCTTGCTCTTCAGGATACTCTTTCCAACCTCTTTGCCGGGATTCACGTGATAGCATCCGGCATGTTGAAGCCGGGGCATTATCTGAGACTCGGGAGCGGTGAAGAAGGTTATGTGGAAGACATAACATGGCGGTATACAACGATTATGACGCTGCAGAATAACACTATAATTGTTCCCAACGCTAAACTGGCGTCGGCAATTATTACGAATTACAACATTCCGAACGAGGAAATATCTATATCTGTTGATATCGGGGTAAGCTATGAGAGCGATCTTGAAAAAGTTGAAAAAGTGACGTCTGAAATTGCCGGCGGAGTCATGAAAGATGTTCAAGGAGGTATCGTGGATTTTAAGCCTACCGTAAGTTTTTACAAGTTTGGTGAGTCGAGCGTCCAATTGAGTGTTGCTCTTCGTGGAAGGGCATTTGTCGATCAATACGCGATTAAGCATGAGTTGATAAAAAGACTGCACAAGCGCTACCAGGAAGAGGGAATTGAGATTCCGTATCCTGCAAGAACGATATACATGAAAGAAAAGCTTTCCTAAAATTATGACCATTGCTCGCGGACTAAAAATGTCTATGGTGCATCACACTTGACATGGGCTGTTAAGTCTAATATAGAATCCATCCGTTTTGAATTGATATGAGGAGAACCATTATGGCTGGCATTTTGTTTCGTAAAGTTACGGGTTCGGCTCATCTCTATGCAAAGGAACTCTCTTTCTTGCTTGCTCAATTAAAAAGCCCGTTCAAAAAAGGGTGTAAAGTGGGGATCAAACTTCACTGGGGAGAGAAAGGCAATCACAGCTTCCTGCCGCCCGATTATGCAAGGGAGATTGCACAGTGGCTCTGCAAACAGGGTACGAAGCCATTCATCTTTGATACAACGGCGCTTTACTCGGGAGGCCGCCGCATTGCGAGTGATTCCTTAAAGACGGCCGAGGGACACGGTTATACGGAAAAATTCCTCGGCTGTCCGGTAATAATAGCGGATGGTGCCGAAGGCAGGGACACTGCAGATATATCCTCCGGCTTCAAGCATTTCAAAACAGTTCAAGTCGCCTCCCTTGTGGAGAAAACGGACGGTTTCGTAATCTTTTCTCATTTTAAAGGGCATATGGCCACAGTTTTCGGCGGGGCCATCAAGAATATATCCATGGGTTTCGCTTCCCGCGCGCAGAAGCAGCGCATGCATTCGGATGTGCGCCCGTATATTAAAAGGGAGGCGTGCACACGCTGCGGCACATGCGTTGAAGTGTGCCCATCGGGAGCGGCACGGCTTGATGATGAAGGATATCCCATCTATGATCACGACACATGTATCGGTTGTGCGCAGTGCATTGCTCTGTGCCCTGAAATGGCGCTAAAAATATTGTGGAATACAGAAGATAAGATTTTCCAGGAGAAATTGATAGAAACAGCGGCAGCCGTGTGGAAGATCATTGCCGGCAGGACTATACTGATAAACGCCCTTATCAATATAGCCACAGAGTGCGATTGTCTGCCCGGAGAGCATCCCCTGATTTCCCCTGATCTGGGTTTCATGGGCGGATATCATCCGGTGGAGATCGATGCTGAATCTCTGAATCTAATAGGCGCAGAAGTATTCGAAAGAGCCCATCCGAATATTCCCTGGCAGAGGCAATTCGAATACGCGAGGGAAACGGGATTTTATCCCCATGATCCATTACGAAAGAGAGCTTAATCCGGAACAACTGCGTGTCGTGATGGAGGGGGATGGCCCTGTTCTTGTTATTGCCGGTGCCGGTAGCGGCAAGACACGGACACTGACTTATCGTGTCGCACACCTGATAGAATCAGGCGTCAGTCCTGACAGAATTCTGCTTGCAACCTTCACCAACAAGGCCGCTCGCACGATGCTTTCCCGAGTGAAGTCTCTCACCGAATTCGACATAAACGGCATGTGGGGTGGCACATTCCATCATATTTCCCATCGCATTCTCAGGGCAAATTCCCTCCTCCTTGGTTACGAAAAGAACTTTTCCATTCTCGACAGCGAAGATTCAACGCAGCTCATCAATACATGCATCTCCGAGGCGGACATCGATACCAAAAGCCTGAAATTCCCGAAAGGGGATGTGCTTCGTGACATCATAAGCTTCTCTTTAAATATAGAAACAGCCGTTGAAGATGTTGTTAGAATAAGATATCCGTATTTCTGTAATTGCCTTAACGATATAGGGTCAGTGGCGATGCAGTATGAACTGCGGAAGAAAACACTGAACGTCATGGATTTCGATGATCTTCTTATCAATACAAAAAAGCTTCTTATGGATTATCCCGAGGTATTGCAGAGGTATGCAGAGAAATTTTTCCATGTCCTTGTAGATGAATATCAGGATACGAATATAATACAGGCTCAAATTGTGGATCTTCTGGCCTCGACGCACTTTAACATTCTGGCCGTCGGAGACGATTCTCAGAGCATTTATGCTTTCCGAGGAGCTAACTTTGCCAATATAATCATGTTTCCAGAAAGGCATCCGGGCTGCAAGGTTTTCAAACTTGAGACAAACTACCGCAGCACGCCGGAGATCCTGCATCTTGCGAACGTGAGCATAGAAAATAATTACAGACAATATCAGAAGAATCTCCGCTCCGTGCGAATGACGGGAATAAAACCCGTCCTCATACCGGTCCGAGACGTCATTCAACAGGCCAATTTTGTAGCCCAGAGAATACTTGAACTGCTCCATGAAGGTGTGCCTATCAATGAAATTGCAGTTCTTTACAGGGCGCACTATCACTCTATGGAACTGCAAATGGAGATGGTGCGGAGGGGAATACCTTTTGAAATCCGTTCAGGTATTCGTTTCTTCGAACAAGCACATATCAAAGATGTAACAGCCTACATGCGAATCATCGTAAATCCTTTCGACGAACTGGCCTGGAAAAGAGTGTTTGGACTTTACAAGAAGATAGGAAAAGCAACATCAGATAAATTGTGGAAGTTTCTGTCGCAAAGGAAGAACCCACTGGAAGCAGCCATCAGCGATGATTTTGCCAAGGTGGTCACAAAGACGCAAAAGCAGTCGCTTATTCTGTGCCGGCAAACATTTTCGACAATCATCGATTCTCTTCCCGGTGCAAATTCAGTGAGAATCATCGAGATTCTGCTGGAGAGCGGATACCAAGATTATTTACAGGAGAAATATACTGACGCTGCTTTACGGGTGAATGACCTTGAGCAATTAGCGAATTATTCCGTCAGGTATCAAACTTTGGAAGATTTTCTAAGTGAACTGTCCCTAATGACAAACATGACCGAGGCGAATGAAGCCAAACCGGATGACAAAGATGGAGACAAAGTTATATTGAGCTCGATTCATCAAGCCAAGGGACTTGAATGGTCAGTCGTCTTGATGATCTGGTGCTCAGACGGGATGTTGCCCTTGGCCCGCAGCCTTAAAGACCAGGAAGGTGAGGAAGAGGAAAGAAGACTTTTTTACGTGGCGACAACAAGGGCAAAAGATCAGCTTTATCTTTGCTACCCGCAGGTGAGCTACGAGAGAGGGATCGGCAGCGTAAGCCAGATTCCCTCGAGATTCATCAGGGAAGTATCCCCTTCGTCTAGGAATAGAGAGGCATGTCCGTATGACCAGTGGATGATAGAAGAAGACAGCGGTTACTAAACCCAGCGGTCCAGCTTGGTTTTAGCGTCATACTCTTCTCTGAGCGCGATTTGGGTCGCTTCCGCCATTTGCTCAACGCTTTTTACCCAGTCTTCAAACTTTATGTCAACTCCGAAGATGCCTACCATCTCTTCGTTATCGTCGATGATAGGGGCGGAGACAGTTATACAAAGAGCCCCTGTCATTTTTGATATATAAAAATTGGTAACATACATCTTGCCGCTCTGCAGGGGTTTAATGAACCATTCTCGGTCTGACTGATCAGTTCCGACTCCGTAGTTTTCATATTTTGCCCTGTCTGCGATATTGGTAACATTTTTCGTTGTCTTTTTCCCGTTCATATCTACAACATACGCAAACTGTATTGACGGGTTTTCTTCGATTGTCTGCTGCATGATCGGTTCCTGGAGCTCCGGCTTCATCGATTTCATAACGGGGTGCTCTATCACCTGTTTCACAACATCCATAGCCGCATGTGTCGCCATGTACTTGATCTTCTCAAGATCGGACATGAACAGTTCGGGAAGATACTTTCGCACCAATTTTTCAAGTTCTTCGTGGGATATTCCGGTTGCCCTTCCAGCATCATACTGATCCGTAACCCATTTATGAATCTTGGAAACGCCGGGATGTTTCTTATCGATTACCGCATCCCCTTTCGCATTGAGACGTGTATTGATCCAGTGGGCGATGCCGGCCTTCCCCGACTTATCAGTGATCATGGTTACAATGGGCCTCTTCAATATCTTCGTCGTGTTAAAGATATTATAGATCTCTTCATTTTTGATCAGTCCGTCGGCGTGGATGCCGGCCCTAGTTATGTTGAATTCCGCACCAACCAGAGGGTAATTCGTGGGAATTTTCGCCCCTATTTCATGTTCAAAATATTCGGCTATATCAGTTATAGCGGTAGTATCGATGCCATTGTTTGTTCCTCTGAGTCCTATATACTCGATAATGAGGCCCTCTACAGGGGCATTGCCTGTCCTTTCTCCCAGCCCCAGCATTGTCCCGTTTGCACCGCCGCAGCCATAGAGCCAGGCTGTTGTGGCATTAATCAGGGCTTTATGGAAATCATTGTGGCCGTGCCATTCGAGCAAATGACCAGGCACACCGCCGTCCTCGATAAAGGCTCTGACCAATTTATCAACGCTGCGTGGCAGTGACGCGCCCGGATAGGTTACGCCGTAGCCCATGGTATCACAAAGCCTGATCTTGATATCGATGCCGCTTTCTTCACGGAGCTTCATCAATTCAACAGCAAAAGGAATGCAGAAACCATAGATTTCCGCCCGTGTGAGATCTTCGAAATGACATCTTGGCACGATGCCCTCATCTAGAATAGCTCTTACAATTTCAAGGTAGGAATCGAAAGCATTCTTTCGTGATGTGTTTAGCTTTAGAAAAATATGGTAGTCGGAAACGGATGTCAGTATGCCCGTTTCCTTCAAGCCCACCTCTTTTACCAGCTTGATATCCTCCTTCTGTGCTCTTATCCAACCGGTAATTTCGGGGTACTTCAATCCCATCTCGAGACATTTGTCCACGGCATCCCGGTCTTTCTTGCTGTAAAGAAAGAATTCGGCCTGTCTGATGACGCCGTTAGGCCCCCCCAACCTGCTCATCAAGGAGTATAAGTCGACAATCTGCTTTACCGTGTACGGCGGTCTTGCTTGCTGTCCGTCTCTGAACGTTGTGTCCGTTATAAAAATTTCTTCCGCCGGTGTTATCGGGATAATCTTATGATCGAAGTCAATCCTGCTTACCTCGTCATAGGGAAAAACGCCTTTCTGCAGATTTGGCTCCTCGGCCTCCCTCAATTCATGTTTCCAAAAGCTTGTATGTTCGTGGTCGAGGACTCTCTTTTCTTTGTTCCATTTTGCCATAGTGATAGCTCCAATTTTTTCCTAAAAAAAGAGGGCACCCTGAAACCAGTTGTGCCCTCGTTGGGAATATGCCACAGGTTTCAGTCCACCGGTAAATTCGCCCGCTGGGGAGGCAGATATGGCTTAGCTGCGCCAGCATTCCTTCTTATGCTTTTGATTTCGTCCATCGTATATCCTTCTCTGGGTATACCCAGTTCCTGGCCCGGATAGAGCAGTTTGGGATCTTTGATAATTTCTTTATTAGTTTCATAAATAATGGGCCAGAGGAAAGGATCATTGTATATGTCTTTGTATTTGGCTATCCACCAGAGAGAATCGCCTTTTTTTACGGTGTATTGTTCGCAAAGACAGACAATCCTTTCTTGCTCCTCACTTGCTGTTGCATTATCGTGTTTCCCGACGGACTGCCTTTCCGTCGGCTGAGGAGTCTTAATCGCCTTGGCGGGCTCACTCACTCTCTGTTCGGCGGCACCACTCTTTTCGGGGTCACCAGTTTTCGCAGGCGATGTCGCGCATGCCGAGAAAACAAAAATGAACACAATGATAAGGGACGCATTTATAACGGCGCCGCTGCATTGACAATCCATCATCTTCATTTCCTCAAGCCCCTATTATCGCCGCGAGAAGTGAGCAAGGACCGACAAAAATGGCCTTCTGGTTTTAGATTAATAAAAAAAGGATTACCTTGTCAACAGAAATTATCTTGGAAAATCAGACAATTTTCAGGGAAAGTTCCATAAGCTGCTCGATACTTACTTCCGATGGGGCATCAGTCAGCAGACACATGGCTTTCTGTGTCTTCGGAAATGCAATTACATCTCTGATGCTCTCTACGCCTAACATTATCATGACCAGCCTGTCAAAACCCATGGCAATGCCTCCATGCGGCGGGGTGCCGAATTCTAGTGCTTCGAGAAGAAAGCCGAACTTCCTCCTGGCTTCCTTATCTCCCATGCCCAGAATCTGGAAAATCAGGGACTGGATATCCTGCCTATGGATGCGGATGCTCCCCCCGCCTATCTCGGTCCCATTGAGAACAAGGTCATAGGCCCTAGCTCTGACCCTGCCAGGATCGGCTGTCAGCAGGGGAATATCTTCCATGACAGGAGAGGTGAAGGGGTGGTGCTTGGATACGTATCTCTTCTCCGCATCGCTATATTCAAACAAGGGAAACTTATTTACCCATATGAACGAATATTGCCTAGGGTTAACGAGATTCAATTTTCTCGCAAGGTGGTTTCTGAGATTTCCCAGCGCGTCATTGACAAGAGACGGGGAATCGGCAAGAAAAACTATTACGTTTCCTTCTTTTGCGTCCATTCTATCGTTGATATTTTTGACTTCAGAAGGTGTCAGAAACTTAAAGATCGGCGATGTCCATCCGTCCGGATTAACTCTCGCCCAGGCAAGACCTTTTGCTCCATAGGCGCTAACATAATCAGTAAGACTATCGAGATCTTTCCGGGTAAGACTCTTTCCGTCTTCTATCTTTATAGCCTTGATCACACCACCGGTGCTGCTAGCTTCCTGAAACACCTTTAGTGCTGAGTTTTTGATGATGTCTGTGAGATCTCTTAATTCGAGGGCAAAACGGATATCGGGATTGTCCCGGCCGTAACTTTCCATGGCATGCGCATATGTGAGCATAGGAAACGGGGTTTGCAACTCCGTATTGAGGCAGGTCCTGAACAAATGAGCAATGAGCCCTTCCGTGATTCGATAGATATCATCCTCTGTTATAAATGACATCTCAACATCAATCTGTGTAAATTCAGGCTGCCGGTCCGCCCTGAGGTCTTCGTCCCGAAAGCATTTGACAATCTGGTAATACCTGTCGAATCCCGAAATCATCAGAAGCTGTTTAAAGAGCTGCGGTGACTGGGGCAGGGCGTAGAACATGCCGGGATTTATACGGCTCGGAACAAGATAGTCGCGTGCGCCTTCCGGAGTGCTCTTAGTAAGAAACGGTGTTTCCACTTCGATGAATCCGTTTTCCTGATAATAGCGGCGCGTTTCGGCTGCAATGTTACTACGGAGGATGAGATTCTTCTGTATCTCTGGTCGTCTGAGATCAAGGTAGCGGTATCTCAAACGGACAGTTTCAGAGACCTCCGCTTCCTCGTTCAGGACAAACGGTGGCGTTTTGGCTTCACTCAGGATTTCCAGCTCCGTAACCATGACTTCAATTGCGCCGGTTTTCAAATCAGGATTTTCCATTCCTGCCGGCCTTCCCTGCACATTGCCGCGCACAGCCAGGACAAATTCGTTTCTGATAGCGTGTGCGTCCCTGTGGCTATCAGGACTGATATCAGGGTTGAAGACAATCTGGGCAAGACCCTTGCGATCACGAAGATCAATAAATATGACACCTCCATGATCTCTCCTTCTGTTTACCCAACCCATGAGGATTACTTCCTCGCAAACATTAGAAATGGTGAGATCTCCACAATAGTGGGTTCTTTTCTTAATTGTCATAAAATCGGACACAGTGCGATCAACTCCCTTTAACAATTTTTGTTATGGTATTTTCGAGATCATCAAGGCCTATAGTTTCCTGCGTTCCCTTTTGCATATCCCTGAACTCGGCCTTGTTTTCCAATATCTCTCTCTCACCCAGGATAAGCGCATAACGGGCAGAAAGTTTATCCGCTCTCTTCATCTGGCTCTTAAGGCTTTTTCCTGAATAATCCATCTCTGTCTTAATCCCCGTCGTGCGCAATCGGTTACAAACAGAGAATGCAAGCTTCTGCGCTTTATCTCCGAGGGCTGCAATGAACAATTGTGGTGATATCAAAAATCTCTCGTCCATAATAGGCGAAATTGATATCAGCCTTTCCAATCCAATAGCGAATCCAATCCCGGGTATATCGGGTCCGCCAAGGTCCTTTACGAGGCCATCATATCGGCCACCTCCGGCCACGGCATTCTGGGCCCCGAGATGCTCTGTCACCACTTCAAAGGTCGTTTTTGCGTAGTAGTCGAGACCACGAACCATCTTTGGATTTACTTCAAAAGCTATCGCAAATATGCCCAGGGCCTCTTTGACCCTTGTAAAATGATCCATACAGCCCGGGCATAAAAAGTGGAGTATTTGAGGGGCATGATCAATCACCTCGATGCAGCTTATCGTCTTGCAATCAAAAACCCTCAAGGGGTTCATAGAAAGACGCCTCTGGCAATCCTTGCAGAGATGCTCCTCTTTTCCTGCCAAGAAATCACTCAATGCCTTCCTAAATGCAGGACGGCATTCGATGCATCCGAGGGAATTTATCATGAGATGCAGATCTGATATCTCAACGCGCATGAGAAACTGCATGAGCATGAGAATCACTTCCGCGTCTGCTCGGGGATCAGTGAGACCGAGAAGTTCGGCATTGATCTGGTGAAACTGCCTGTATCTCCCTCTTTGCGGTCTTTCACGTCTGAACATCGGACCGATGGTAAAAAGCCTCGCCACCGGATCCTGTGCATACATGGCATGTTCGAGATACGCGCGCACGATTGAAGCCGTCGCCTCCGGACGAAGGGTGAGATATTCATCCCCCCTATCGAGAAATGTATACATCTCCTTCTCGACTATATCCGTGGATTCGCCAATGCTTCTTTTGAAAAGCTCTGTCTTCTCGAGGATGGGAACCCTTATCTCCCGGAAACCGAAGTTAGCAAGTACTTCGCGCGCTATTTTCTCGATGTATTGCCATTTTGCCGTTTCCGTGGGAAGGATATCTTTAAACCCTCTTACGGCGGTGATGATTTCCATAAAATTTGGCCACTAACTCTCCGACTACTCATGATAACAATTATTGACGCTACACAATGCATTTTATGGCTCTTTTAATCATCCAAAAAGGAGTTGTTCGATAACATATAAAGCCCCGAAGTGCAATAATTAATTCGCTCTTGGCCTCTGCGGAAGGGAAGCAGATAACATGTTAAGTGAGCGCTGAGTTGATTTATAAGCTGTACGCAAAGACAGTGCTCCGTCTATTGTTATATTGATGGGCCCTTTACGTCAGTTCTCAGCATCCTCGTGCCCGCCGGAAGTATCTCCGTAAGAACGCGCCCGGCTGCGGATCCTTATATACGTTGACTCTGCCACAGCTTAACACTGCAATTTCGGTCGGCGTTCAGACCGATCAGACGGTTTGCTGAAACAGTTAGCTCTGTGGGGTCTGGTGATGACTTGAGATTCTTTAGAGATGATCTCTTCAAAAATCAGCTTCTCTCTGCCGACATAATTCATGATATGCTTTGCGCCGAGTTCCCGGTAGAGATACTGCTTGAAGTTAATAATGCCAAAGAGCGCTAAAGAAATGATGACGAGTGTGGCAATCAATTTGGCCAATTTCTTCATTGATGCCGCAAGTAGAAGTATCAAGACGAGAAGGAGTGATATCCCTAACGAAGCGTCTGTGACGCGTCAAAGATGACCAGCTGTAATCCCTGCGGCAAGTGAACCGAGAAGGGGAATTAATGGCTGCTCCATGGTATAGACCAAATCAACACGGTGAAGGATTCATTGTTTCGATAAAAATGGCTGAATATGTGCTAAACCGTTCTTGAACATTGAGGCTAACGTTAAAGATATAAGTTAATGAACATTGTAATTTCATTAGATTAAATTTTTAAAATGTTATAGTGTATTAGGAGTGACAGATACAGCAGGCTTTGCGTGTATGCTACATTTTTATTTCAAAAAAAGCAGTCCGCAGAATGGATCGGACACAGGCGTTGGCATATAATGAGTGACCATTTATTGCAGGAAGAAGGTGTAGACTCGAGACTTCGCTGGTTGATGCTGTCGAGGGTGGCAATCGTCACCTTTCTGTTAATAGTGACAACATTCATCAGGTTTGAAAAGACGGAAATATTTCCCGAGAAAGCGCTGACATCGCTCTATGCACTTTGCGCGATTACTTATTTCCTGTCTCTAGCTTACCTGCTCCTTATTAAGTTCGTCAAGAAGAATAGATTAAACATATATATCCAGGCCGTCACCGACGTGGTTCTAATAACTTTCCTTGTGTACATTACGGGTGGAATTAGCAGTATATATTCAGTTTTCTATCCACTCGTAATCATATACGCGGTCTTGTTTTTAGGAAAGCGAGGTGGGCTCATAATCGCCTCTGCCTCAGGCATTCTATATGGTCTATTACTGGATCTGGAATATTACGGCATTATTCATCCCATCAACGCCTTGGCTGTTCATGATTATGATATGGCCGCCGGATATGTCTTTTCGAGAATATTTGTCCACCTGGTGTCTTTCTATATTATCGGACTCCTTGCAAGCTTTGTAGTTGAGCAGGAAAGAAGGGTGAGGACACTCTTAGCCGAAAAGGAAACCGCTTTCGATCAACTTGATTTATTGCACAGGAGTATAATTGAGTCAGTTGAAACCGGCATTATGACAATCAACCACCAGGGCAGGATAAAATCCTTTAACAGAGCCGCTGAAGAGATTTCAGGATTTGCTTTTGCAGACGTAGAAAATAAAAATATCGTAGAAGTATTTCCAAGATTCGCCGAGGTACGGGAGAAGATTAAAGAAGATGATGACAAGCGATCATCGAAAAACAGATATAATATAGAATTTGTCCGTGACAAGAACAATAAGCTTATATTGAGTTGTCTGGTTTCAACTCTCAAGGACGGAACGGGTAGAAGGATAGGCGACATTGTAATTTTCCAGGACATCACCTCGCTGATAGAAATGGAAGAAGCCTTGGAAAAAAGTAAAAGACTGGCCATTATCGGGGAAATGGCCGCTGGTCTTGCGCATGAGATGAGAAATCCCCTTGCCTCGCTGAGCGGATCAATCCAGATTTTGAAGAGGGATCTTCAACTCTCCGAGGTAGATGAAAAGCTCATGCAGATTATTCTCAGGGGTAAGGATCAACTCGATCACGTCATAAAGGATTTTCTCTTGCTCGCAAGACCGGCGCCCGGACAGCGCGAGAAAGTTTTCATAAAAGACATCGTCGAGAGCGTGATAGAATCTATTCAGTATCTGCCTGACTGGAATGATGATATTAGGGTTCGTCTTGAATTCTCGGATAATATTGGTGTTTATGCCAACAGGACGGAAATACGGGAAGTTATATGGAACCTTGTCATAAACGCCGTTCAATCTATGCCTGAAGGCGGCGATCTCTCTGTGGAAACGCGGAAGATATATGACAGTGCACACTGTGAATCTCTTGAGATACGGGTAAGTGACACGGGTTACGGCATTGATGATAAATATCTCGATAGAATATTTGAACCGTTTTTCACGACGAGGGAGAGGGGAACGGGCCTTGGTCTTGCCATAGTCAATAGAATCATTGAAGGATACAACGGAAGAATTTTGATTAGAAGGGGCGGCGAAAAAGGGACAATCTGTACGGTTTCTTTGCCCTTGATTGGAGAAAGCAGTTAATTTGCTTGAACATCAATTTTCTTCACAAGGAGAGAGTGCGTGGCGAAAATTCTAGTAGTAGATGATGATGAGGGGATAAGGGAATTTCTGGAGATCATGCTCACCAGGGAAGGGTATGATGTAACAACTGCACCTGACGCAACAAAAGCGCTGAACCGTTGTAAAAAGGAGAAGTTTGATCTCATACTTACGGACTTGAAAATGCCTAAAGTGGACGGCATAGAATTCTTGAAGGCTGTTAAAGAAATTACCCAAGAGGCGATGGTAATCCTCATTACCGCTTATGCATCTCCTGAGACGGCTGTGTCGGCTATGAAGGAAGGCGCTTATGACTATATCGAGAAAGGCTTCAACATCGAAGATATAAAAACCATTATCAACAGTGCCCTCGATAAAAAGGGTTTGAAAACAGAAGATGCTTTGTTCATAAAAGAAGTGGAAGATGCAGTATCCTTTGCAAATATGATCGGTAAGAGCAAAGGAATGCTTAAGGTATATTCACTCATTAAGAAGGTTGCTGAAACGCCCACCAACGTACTGATCTTAGGCGAGAGCGGAACAGGCAAGGAGCTTGTAGCTAGGGCCATCCATGAAAATAGCCCCAGAAAGAATATGCCCTTTGCAGTGATTAATTGCGGTGGCGTTCCAGAAAGCCTACTCGAAAGTGAATTGTTCGGCTATGTGAAGGGCGCATTTACAGGCGCCTACGGAGACAAGCCTGGGCTTTTTGAGATCGCACGGGGCGGGACAATATTCCTAGATGAAATCGGTGACTTGCCGCCACTTCTGCAAGTAAAACTTCTGAGAGTCGTCCAGGAAAAGGCATTCAGAAGGGTAGGGGGAACGGAAGAAAAAAAAATCGATGTCAGAATCATCTCGGCAACGAACAAAAATCTCGAAGATAAAGTTAAGGACGGTTCCTTCAGGGAAGATTTATATTTTCGCCTGAATGTAATACCTATAAACATTCCGCCCTTGAGAGAAAGGAAAGAGGATATACCAGTTCTAACAAAATATTTCATAGAAAAGTGTTCGAAAGAATTCGGTAAAGAAGTTAGGACCATATCTTCCTATGCGTTGGAGCTTCTGATGAATTATCCATTTCCCGGCAATGTGAGAGAGCTCGAAAACATTATTGAACGCAGTGTTGCTCTCGAGACATCTAACATAATCCTGCCGGAGAATTTGCATGTGGCAGGAAACCTGATGGAGGTAAGTAGATTTCCAGATGCTGATATACCTGTGTGGTCAATTCCCCCCGAGGGTATTAACGTAAATGATGAAGTGGCAAAATATGAGAAACATCTGATAGAAGAAGCCTTACGAATAGCCAAGGGGTCCAAAACCAAGGCGGCTGAAATTCTCCAGGTAAGTTTTGACTCACTGCGCTACAGGATAGAAAAACTTGGGGCAGGGTAAAATTAGTGAAGATTTTTTCTTGACACAAGCCTCAATTAGCTTTATATGTTCCAATACACAATAGATAAGAACTCGGGGTAAAGGAAATGTCGCAGATGCAGACAGAAAGTTTTTTTGTTTTTTTTAGTTTCTTTAAGGGGGTCTGTCTGCCGCGTTCATGACCTGAGATTTTCTTAAATGTAGCCGTGGGCAGACCTAATACTGCCGACGGCTTTTTTTTTGCAAAAGGCCGTGGATTTTCCAGGCCTTTTTTATTTCGACGGAGGGCAAATATGAAAACAAGAGTTACTGCAATTATCTGCTCGGCCATGATGGGTTTCGCTATATGTCTCTCAAATACAGCGGTTGATGCCAAGACAATAAAGGTTGGGGCGGCAATAAATATGACCGGACCCGCATCTTCGTGGGGACAGTTTCATGCGAAGGGGCAGCAGGATTATTTCCGTTACGTAAATGAGGTCAAGGGGGGCGTCAGCGGAAACAGGATCGAGATGATTCTTGTGGATACGGAATACAAAATTGCGGAGGCCGTCGCAGCAGCCAAGAGATTTGCCATCCAGAATCAGGTGGATATAATGGCCACGTGGGGAGCCGGAGAAGGATTGGCAGTCAAACCGATCATTCAGCAGTACAAGATACCCACTATCAATTATTCGACAAGCTGGGAACTCCTTGAGCCGCCGGTGAGTTACATGTATCTCCCCTTTGGGAGCTATCGGATGGATAGTTATGCCATACTGGAATATATACGCGCCATCCACAAGGGAAAAGACACGCCAAAGGTGGGTCTGCTCACATACAATAATGCCTATGGCCGCTCCATTCACGAACCCTGCAGAGAATATGCAAAAAAGATCAATGTAAATATCGTGGCCATCGAAGAGTTTCCTCCCAAGACTGTGGATTTGACCACTGAGTTGCTACGTTTGCAGAGAAAAGGCGCCGAATACATCTTCATGCAAATGCTGCCTGCGGCCATTGTCACGGCTTTTAAGAGCGCGGACCGCATAAATTATAACCCGATATTCTTCGGCACGTGGACGTCGACGGACCCGGATTTTTTCAAGCTCGGCAAAGGCCTTATAAGGGACAGGCTACGTATCCAGTTTCCCGGAGGCGTCCCCTCTGACAGGAGTCAGGGTATGAAGGTAATGATGGAGCTGTGGAAGCGTTACAAGACAGTCGAAAAATTCGATGCATCTTACTGGGAAGGTGTCGTTGTCGGCATGATAATGGAGAGGGCATTTATCCGGGCCACTCAAAAATATAAAGAGATTAACAGAGAGACTATCAATAAGGCAATGGAGTCTTTTAAGAACGAGGATTTCGGCGGAATCGTTCCAAACATTACCTATACACATGCCGATCACGGGGCATCATTTAAAGCGAGAGTTGTAAAGGTTAGCGAGGACGGATCCTTTATCCCTTTGACAAATTTCTTTAACCCGTTGAAGGAAAAGATCAAATTATTGAAATAGCGACTTTGTATTTATGAAAGCATATCGGGGAAAGCCCAGCATATTCGAATCGCGCAGCCCGGTAACGAAGGCTGCAGAGCTTGAGGTAAGAAACCTCTCCTTGAGTTTCGGTGGCGTCAAGGCGCTCGATGACGTTAATATTTCCGTGCATACGGGAGAACTGGTAGCCATTATCGGGCCGAATGGCGCAGGAAAGACGAGCCTCCTGAATTGTATGACAGGCTTTTACAGGGCGCAGAACGGATGCATTGTATTTAACGGGAAAGACATAACACATCTCCCCCCTCACCATCTTGTCCGCATAGGGATTGGCAGAACATTTCAAAATATCGAACTCTTTCTGGGTATGACGGTTCTATCCAATATGCTTCTTGCGCGCCATAACCACTGTAAATATGGAATCCCAGGCGCCTGTCTTTTTTCACCATCCATACGGAAGGAAGAGGTCCTTCAGCGAAGCGTCATAGAAGAGCTGATAGATTTCCTTGAAATCCAGGCCATCAGAAAGAAGAATGTGGGGTCATTGCCTTACGGTTTGATGAAGAGAGTGGAACTCGGTCGTGCACTCGCCTTGGAGCCTGCACTTTTGATTTTAGACGAACCTTTTGCGGGAATGAACTTGGAAGAAAAGGAAGACATGGTGCGCTTCCTAATGGAGATGAACCGGGCTTGGGGTCAAACAATAATTCTGGTGGAACATGACATGTCCATAGTCATGAGCATCGCCCAGCGGATTGTGGTCTTGAACTTCGGGAAAAAGCTCGCCGAGGGAGATCCTGATGAGATTCGTAAACAGCCGGAGGTCATCAAGGCATATCTCGGTGATTCTGCAAGTGCATAGAAGAAGGTATAAACTGTGGTAAATGGAAATGGAGAACTGGCAACCGTCACACAGTATACGCTGCCACAGATCCTCATGAAACAGTCGGAGCGGTTTGGGTCCGAAGTAACGGCTATTCGAGAAAAGGCGTATGGTATCTGGCAAACTTATAGCTGGCGCGATTATTACCGCTATGTGAAACACACCGGCCTAGGCTTGAGTAATATCGGGCTAATAAGGGGGGAAAATATCGGCATAATAACGAACAATATTCCTGAATGGATCTTCTGCGAAATCGGTTGTCAGTCTGCCGGAGGAGTATCGCTTAATCTATTTACCTCGTCTGTGCCCGAGGAATTGTGTCATGCCCTCAGCCGCATCAAGGCGGCTTATGCTGTCGTGGAAAACCAGGAACAGGTCGATAAGCTGATTGAAACACGTGAACGATTGCCTCATGTGCGACGAGTCATCTATATAGATCCCACGGGCATGAGAACATACAGGGACAATCCTTGGCTCCTAAGTTTTTCTGATCTGCTGGAGATAGGTAAAAAGATTGACCACGAGAATCCGGATTTATTCCTCACGGAATTGCAGAAGGGCAGACGCGATAATGTGGCGATTATGATACAGACGTCCGGTACCACGGGGATTTCCAAACTCGCTATGCTCTCGCATCGCAATATAACTGAGATGGCAAGGAATTGGATAGAATCTTTACCCGTCACTTTTAGTGACAATTGGATCTCCGTATCACCACCGGCGTGGATTGTGGATCAGATGTGCGGGGTCGGCGTGGCACTCGTGGGCGGCATGACTATAAACTTTCCTGAAATGTCGGAAACGATAGATGAAGACTTTCGTGAGATAGGCCCCTCGATTATTATCACGTCATCACGATTCTGGGAAGATCTGGCCTCGCGCATCATGGTGAAGATGGATGACGCCGGCTTTCTCAGGCATAAGCTTTTTTCTCTGTCAGTTGAAATCGGAAAGAAGGCTGTCGAGTTGCAATCGAAAGGAGAGGCGGTTCCCCGTCATCTAAATTTACTTCTCCGTATCGCCTCACTGGGAATATACCGTCCGCTTCTTGATAGAGTAGGATGTGCAGGTTTTAAGAGCGCCTTCACAGGTGGTCATCCCATCAGTCCAGACGTGATTCATTTTTTCCGCGCAATCGGCTTGAATCTTAAGCAGTGTTACGGCCTAACCGAGGCAGGGGGAATATTCCAGGTGCAGCCTGACTGCGAAATCAAGCTCGAGTCGGTGGGGAAGCCCTTGCCGAGAACCCTGGTTAAGATTGCAGATGATCAGGAAGTGCTGGTATGGAGTGATTCAAACTTTGTCGGCTACTATAACGATTTCAGAGCTACGGAAGAGGCCTTTAGCAGCGGTTGGCTCAGAACCGGCGACGCCGGTTACATCGACAAAGACGGTCATCTTGTCATTATCGGGCGTAAAGGAGACATTATAAAAAACAAGGAAGGGGAGGCGTTTTCACCAGATTTCATAGAGACACGTCTGAAATTCAGTCCTTATATCAAGGAAGCGGTGATGTTCGGCGAAGGACGTCCTTACATCACAGCACTCATTAATATCGACATGGGTAACGTTGGGAATTGGGCCGAGGAGCGCATGATCCCGTATACAACATATATAGACCTCTCGCAACAGGCGGCGGTCGAGGAGCTCATTCTCAATGAAGTTCGAAAGGTGAATAGCAACCTGCCAGACCTCATGAAAATCCGTAAGTTTATATTGCTCTACAAACTCCTAGATGCCGATGATGAAGAGCTGACGAGAACAGGAAAAGTTCGCCGGAGATTCATTTATGGCTTATATCTCCAGCTTATCGAGGCCATGTATACTGACAAGTATGAGATTAATGTCAAAACAAAAATCCAGTATCGTGACGGTCAGATTGGTGAAATTGAAACGAGTGTGAGAGTGATTAATGTCAATTGAGGAATAGCGCATGAATTTTTTCCTTCAACTCTTCATAAACGGTATCAGCATAGGATTCTTGTATGGCCTATCTGCCATGGGTTTTGTCATGATCTTCAAGTCCTCGAGTGTCCTCAATTTTGCGCATGGCGAATTGCTTGCTTTGGGAGCTTTCTTTTTTCTCGCCATGATAACATGGGTGAAATTGCCGGTTGCTGTTGCTTTCCTAGTAACACTTGCTGCATGCTTCATCCTCGGATTCATCATAGAGCGCTTCTTTTTGCGCCCCCTTATCGGCGAGCCTCTGATCTACGTGATAATGCTAACAGTTGGACTGGCGTCGATGCTTAAAGGCCTCATGCTTCTTTTTTGGGGAGGCAATCTGCAGACCTATCCCGATTTTCTGCCTGAATTTCTCGGTATTCACTGGCACTTGATTAACATACCGCCTGTCTATACGGCTGCCTTCATAATCGGGATAATCTTTCTCATTCTCTTTGGAATGTTCTTTAAGTATTCATCGCAAGGCATATTCATGAGGTCCGTCGCTGACAATCAAAAGGCAGCCCTCTCGCTGGGTGTACACGTCCAAAAGGTTTTTGCTTTATCCTGGGCCATTGCTGCGCTTGTAGCAGGAATGAGCGGTATAGTCCTGGGCATCATAAACGGCATTAATGTCCATGATCTCAGTGCCATCGGCCTGAAAGTGTTCCCTGTCGTCATCCTCGGCGGATTGGACAGTATCGGCGGAGCTATCATAGGCGGTCTTATCATCGGACTTCTTGAAACCTTCACCGGAGGCTATATTTCACCCTCACTGAGTGACGTTGTGCCGTATATGATCCTCGTAATCATACTTATGGTGAAGCCGTATGGCCTTTTCGGTCTCGCGGAAATTGAAAGGGTGTGAAACAGCGATGAAAAAATTAAACTTCCACCCTTGCGGTAATTATAAAGAGAGATATGAACAGGAAATTACTCTCTTTGAGACAGACTTTGGCAGGCTATGGTCGGGGATAGGCATATTCTTTCTCTTTGTTATTTTGCCCTTTATTGTCAGTCCGTATTTCCTTCATGTTTTGAATATGGTGGGGATAGCCTCAATTGCAGCGATAGGGTTGAATATCCTTATTGGATATACAGGGCAGATATCTCTCGGCCACGGAGCCTTCATCGGAGTCGGGGCTTACGCTGCGGCGATACTGGCTACATCCGTAAACCTGCCCTTTCTCATTACTCTGCCCATGGCGGGTTTGATCTCAGCGATGGTAGGCATGATCTTCGGTATTCCTTCGGGTCGCCTCAAAGGCCTCTATCTAACAATTGCAACACTTGCAGGCCAGATCATCATCGAATATGTCCTAGTCCACTGGGAAAGTCTTACAAGGGGCACTATGGGGATAACCCTGCCACGGCCAAATATTTTCGGAATCGAATTGGAGAGCGATCGAGGTTTCTTTTTTCTCACCTTCAGCTCCCTCGTAGTCATGATATGGTTTGCAGTCAATCTCATGCGGACAAAGTATGGCAGAGCCTTTATCGCTATTCGCGATAACGACAGAGCTGCGGAGGGCATGGGTATTCCTCTCTTTAGATATAAGCTCCTTTCTTTTGGAATCAGTTCCTTTTATGCCGGTTTTGCCGGCGCCATATGGGCATATTATATGGTGACTATCTCGTCTGAACCATTCACCCTGAGCCTTTCCGTAGAATACATCGCTATGGTAATCATCGGAGGGTTGGGAAGTATCTCAGGTTCCATATATGGAGCAGTCTTTATAACCTTTTTGAATGAACTCTTGCGGTGGCTCACAGGTATTATGATGAACATAGGCGTACTCACCGAATCCGGTTTGAATGTGGCGCCTTTAAGAGAATTCTTCTTTGGCACATCCATAGTTCTCTTTATTCTCTTCGAACCGCGAGGCATTACCGAGGTGTGGCGTATCATTCGTTCCAACTTTAAACTTTGGCCCTTTGCCTATTGAAGCATCGTCAAATGACTTGCAGTACCATTCTTGAGATCAACAATATATCCGTTGTTTATTCGGACGTAATCCAAGTCCTCAAGGGCGTATCTCTCGTCGTTAAGGAAAAATCCATCACGTCGCTTATTGGGAGCAACGGCGCAGGCAAAACGACAACGCTTAAGGCTATCTCGGGATTGCTTAAGCCGGAAAATGGGAGAGTAACGGATGGAACAATTACATATGCCGGAGTGCCCATCCAGAATCAAGCGCCGGAGGTGATAACACGTAAAGGAATAATTCAAGTTTTGGAAGGACGCCAACCCTTCAAATATTTGACTGTGGAAGAGAATCTCATCGTCGGGACAGCTATCCGCTGGCAGAAACCATATAAGAAGGATCTTGAAATGGTTTATAATTATTTCCCCGGCATATTGAGAAAGAGAAAGATGCTCGCAGGGTACTGCAGCGGAGGAGAGCTCCAAATGATAGTTATGGGAAGGGCGTTAATGGCCCATCCCACCCTCTTGCTCTTGGATGAGCCGTCTCTGGGGCTTGCTCCAATGATCGTGAGGGAGATATTCGAGATTATAAAGAAGATAAACGCCGAACAGGGGACGAGCATTGTCCTCGTGGAGCAGAATGCCAATATGGCTCTGCAAATTTCTGATTATGGGTATGTAATGGAAAACGGCAAGATAGTCATGGAAGGTGCTGCAAACAATCTTGTCGAGAATCCCGATATAAAGGAGTTTTACCTGGGTATGGGTGCATCAGGGACACTGAAATCATATAAGGACGTTAAATCATATCGGCGTCGAAAAAGGTGGCTTTAGAAGGAACGTATACCTTCTTAATGATTGGCGGGCACGGACATATCCTTCATCTTCAGCTGAATGTCATAAAACCCATTCCAGCTATTGATATGAGGCGTGAAGGCGATATCGATCGCAGGCCCCGAAAGAAAATTGATAAGATGACCTTTGTTAAACCAGATGGAATTATACGACAGGCCGTCACCAGTGAGACGCATCCGTAAATGGTTATTGCCCACCACCGACTGAGAGGTGACATTGATATTTCTCACGCATAGGACCGGTTCAGGGTTACCACTGCCGAAGGGGGCAAGTCTTCCGATCTGCGATACGAGTTCGTGGGTTATTTCACTAAGACTACAGATGGCATCGATGTTGGTTTGAGAAACAAAATCCGAAACGTCAATCTCCTTGCTGATAACCTCTTCGAGCATACCAGAGAATTTTTTGATATCTTCTTCTCTGATCGATATCCCGGCAGCGTACCGATGTCCTCCATAAGACAACAATAAGGAATCACATTCTTTTAAGCCCTCATATATGTTAAAATCAGCGATACTTCTTCCGGAACCTTTGCCGATACCGTCTTTGAGACTTATCAAGATAGTGGGTCTATAATACCGGTCTACAAGTTTTGAAGCTACTATACCAATGACTCCCGGATGCCATTTTTCTGACGCAAACACAAGTGATCTCACTTTTTCCGGGTCTATCGTGCGTTCGATTTCGTCAAGTATTTCATTTAGAATATTTCTTTCCATGGCCTGTCGCTTCCGGTTGTGGACATCAAGATTTTGAGCGATTAACCTGGCTTCCTCGATGTCTTCGGTCAAGAGAAGACGGACGGCGTCATCTGCAGATGCGACGCGACCTGCAGCGTTAATCCTTGGAATCAGGCAAAAGGAAGCCTTGCCCGAGTCTATGACCTGGTTTTCGACACCGCAAATTTCTTTTAAGGCCCGCAACCCCACTCTTTTGCAATCTGTGATCAAGTCCAGACCGATTTTGGCAAATATCCTATTCTCGTCTACAAGGGGGCAGATGTCGCCGATGGTTCCCAAGGCGACAAGGTCAAGGTATTCCCGCAGATTCGGATATTTTCTGTTTTCCCAAAAACCGTCTTTCCGCAGTCTTCCTCTGAGAGCAATAAGAAAATTAAAAACTATGCCGACAGCGGCAAGATCTTTAAAGGGGAAATTGCAGTCTTTACGATTCTGATTGATTATTGCCACGGCATCAGGGAGATTCTGGGGAACTTCATGGTGATCCAGTATAATAGCATCTATACCGCAGGAGCGCGCATAGGATATCTGCTCATGATCGGAGATACCGCAATCTACGGTAATAAGCAGCGTAACCCCGTCCGCCTTCATCCTGTCAATGGCAGGATAGTTTAAACCGTATCCTTCCTTAATGCGGTCGGGGATGTAATACGTAATTGTACGATGGATATCAAGGAGGAATTTAAGGAGTACAGCCACCGACGTTACGCCGTCGGCATCATAGTCGCCGTAAATAACCACTTTCTCACGATCGCTGATAGCCCTGATCAACCGCTGAACGCCCTTTTGCATGTCCTTCATTAAGAGAGGGTTGTGCAGATTATTCAAGGAAGGGTAGAGGTATCTGTTGGCATCATCTGGCGTCAGTATCCGACGGCTCGTTAATATTCGAGAAACAATGCGGTGAATCCGCAGTTCCTTCGACAGCATATCCTGTATGTCCCTATCTCCCTCTGATAGCCGCCACTGTGTAGTAGGTAAAGCTGTTGCCTTCATAGTGATTGCAGTCGCACGTCCCTTCGGTTACATGGATGATCATATTTTTTCAGATCATATCAACATAGGTCACTATGTCAAGGAAAGAATAATCAGGAAAGAATAATCGCTGATAAGATCACAGCGCCGGAGCAATTCTATATAATAAGCGACTTGCCCAAACATAATAACGCTAATTCAGTTGAGATTGCTTTGGGGAATGCTCAAGAAGGTTACGACTTGCAATGCAGAGTGCATTCCAGATAATTGAAGAGGACTGTTAGCTAGACTCAAAAAATAGATTGAGGGAGAGGTCAACGAAAGACTCACGTCGGCAATTAAACAGATTTTTTTGCCTGAAGTTCTCAACAACGAGAGCCATCGATTTAATACATCGCTCTACAGCGCCTTCCTTACATAACCGGAACGAATACATCTCGCACAAACTCTTGTGCGTTTTACCGCACCCGTTTTTTCGTCTACACAACGCAGTTTCTGAAGGTTTGGATACCATGTCCTCTTTGTCTTATTATTGGCATGGCTTACGTTGTGACCGACAATGGGCTTTTTACCACATACCTCACAAGTTCTCGACATATTTAATCTCCTATAACAGAAATGTGGCCGATTACTAAAACATCGCGGCTCGATTTGCAAGACTTTTTTTGTGTTTATCAAATTTAGGAAGGGGATAAAGAACGCCGCTCAAACAGAATGAGCAGATGAATACGCAAGATTCTTGCAAGACACTATGCTCAAACAAATACTACCGTTATACCGACCCGTGCAGCAGCTTGAGGGCTATACACCACCTAGGAAATTAGCTATGTTTCGAGGGCAACCAATCCTTCTCGAATGGCGTATTTGGTCAGCTCGGCGATGGTGTGAATATTGAGTTTTTCCATTATATTCCGCCGATGTGTCTCGACAGTCTTGATGCTCAAATTCAAATGTGCGGCAATCTCTTTTGCTGACAGACCCTCAGCGAGTAATTGCAAGATCTCTCTCTCCCGTGAAGTAAGTACTGTTCTTGTTATCAAGGAAGAATTTGGTGCTTTGTTCAGATAGGCTTTCACAACGACGTCCGCGATTCTTGGACTCAGATAGGTATTTCCCGAAGTGACCTGGCGAATTGCGCCGGCAAGCTCACCAAAAGCACAATCCTTCAAGAGGTAACCTGATGCGCCGGCTTCCAGCATGCCGATAACGAATCGACGGTCCGAATGCATCGACAAGGCAATTACCTTTATATTTGATGCGGATGCTACTATTTTTCTTGTGGCCTCTATGCCATTCATGTCAGGCATACTGACGTCCATTATAACCACATTGGGCGCGAGCTTTTCAGCAATCTTGACCGTCTTTCTGCCGTTTTCCGCTTCAGCTACAACTTCCATCCCATCTTCCTTTTCGATTAAGGTGCGCAGGCCGTCTCGAAATATTTTGTGATCATCGGCAAGAAGAACCCTAATGGTCATATCCTGGTCCCCCCTTTCTATTTTTCCTTTTTCGCGGCGCCACTAATGTAACTCGCGTGCCAATTCCCTTTTTGGTCTCAATTTCAAAAAGGCCTCCGAGATATTTGAGCCTTTCGTGAATGCTGAGCAGGCCAAAACCGCCAGAACGTTTGGCCACCTGTCCGATTCCGGAGACATCAAAGCCGATCCCATCATCTGTGACGGTTATCCGGATTCTATTACCGATATTCTGAATCATCACATTCGCTTGTTTTGCTCCGGCATGCTTGACAATATTCGTCAGTAGTTCCTTCGTCGCTCTGAACAGCAAAAACTGTATTTCTTCCTCTATCTTCTGGATTTTAAAATCATTCATGAGGAAGATCTGGAGATTGTGTTGGCTCTGGATTTGTTCGCAAAGCCACTGGATGGCAGCGGCCAGACCCAGTTCATAGAGGACCGGTGGGCTCAGGTCTATCATTAGAGATCTGGTTTGTTGAATGGACTGATCGATCATATCCCCGATCTCCGCCAGCGGCTTTTTTAGTCCGTCCGTCGATGTCTGTCCCATGACATATTCAACTTTAATTTTTGTAAGAGCCAACGTTTGCCCGATATTGTCATGGAGATCGACAGCTATGCGCCTCCGTTCGCGCTCCTCTGTCATCACGAGTTCAGTCGTCAGGGATCTCAGCATTTCATTGCTCACCAAGATCTTTTTTTCGGCTTCGACGCGCTCCGTGATATCGCGCGCGACAGCTAACACACCCTGTATATCTCCTGACTCACTCCGGTACAACGATGCGTTGTAAAGTACTTCCGTAACTCGTCCGGAAACATGCCGGATAGCCAATGTATAATCGCGGGCGACACCCTTCGAGAAGACCTCTTGATACACTTCTTTAGCTTTTTCAGGCTCTGTAAAATAATCGGCAAAGTCGCTGCCGATAAGATCGACACGCGACACGCCTGTCGTAGCCTCAGCCGCACTGTTTACGTCCATGATCTTGCCGTCAGCGCTAATAGTGATCAGTGGATCGATGCCTGCCTCAATCAGACTTCGAGCATAGAGGGAGGCTTCACGTCTCTCACGCTCAGCCTTCTTGAGCTTCGAAATGTCAAGAAGAGACATTACGCTTCTTTTTGTAGAAGGGATACCCGCCACATTTGCCAGGACATTGACGATGTCACCGCTGCTGTCAGCAATCCGGAATTCACAGCCGTCAGAGGACATCCGGGAATGCCTACCCGCCGCGCGAGAGAGAAACTTCAACTTCGGGAGATCATCTTCGAACACAAATTCCGTCCACTTCTTCTTCCCCTCAATCTCCG
>Ga0326727_10004691_pt1 | contig 40473 bp, 22 predicted proteins | sample MB2enrmetagenome_FD_207643 | JGI IMG/M metagenome (GOLD analysis project Ga0326727, IMG submission 207643) | Lab enriched peat soil microbial communities from McLean, Ithaca, NY, United States - MB29MY | ecosystem: Environmental > Terrestrial > Soil > Wetlands > Peat | place: USA: New York...
TGATCAGTACAGTCTGTCGGCTTCTGGGCGGTAGAATGGATCGTCATAAAGCTCAGTGTTTTCAAGCTCTCTGACGCCTCTGCCGCCCATTTGTTCAACCGGTTTATGAGGGATTCGGGCTAAATCCAACTGCTGGATCGTCTTGCCCGCATGCTCATAACTGACGGCCGCGTGCTTGCTGGCGTTGGCCAGCACCTTGGTCCCATCCACCGCCACGGTGATCTGGCCCACCTGCAAGAACTTCAACGCCTGGGCCAGTTCCAACACCCGCACGAAGGTCTCCTGCAGCAGCGCTCGATTCTCCCGGCGGAAGGTGCAGATCGTGTCGTGGTCCGTATGGGTATCCCCGCAAATCATCCGCACCGGCACACTGTCCCAGGTGGCTTGCTCGATGCGCCGGGAACTAAATACCCCGGTGGCGTAACAATAGAGCAACAGCGCCAAGAGCATCCGCGGCGGATACTGTTCACTGCCGGTGCCCCGCTCGTTGACCCGGACTTGGCGCAAATCCAGCTCTTCTACCGCATCCAGAATAAAATGCGCCAGGTGACCCGCGGGCACCCACTCGCGCAGATTCGGAGGCAAAAGCAGGGGGGTATCGTAATCAATCGTGACGAATCGGGCGGCCATACTTTGTTTGACAATCGGCCCAGGAATCTATTCAACCAAACTGAAAAAAACCTTCGTCTAAGTCCGACAGGCTGCTAGGCAGATGACCGCGAACATGTGGGCCTATTCGACCGAGTATAGCGAGGAGCGCACCTTCAGACCCAAACACTCGGAGCATACACGCGAGTGAAACCCCTGTTCCCCTTACCGGCGATTATCCCCAGCGCCGTGCTCTGAGCCCAAGCCCAGGTTGAGCAGTCAGGGGCGTCTGCTCCTACCGCCGCGACTTCAAGCGGGGCAGTGGCGCATCAAACAGGCCGGGTGATAGACCACATACGCCCTGCTAAAAACCTTCAACGAGGGTCATTTTCCTGAAAGATCCGGCCTGTTCGTTCCGTATTATTAGCATGAGCATCGTTGTGCACTGGGTCAAAGCCGCCTTCGGTGGGCCGGTGGTGGTCCTTGGGCTGATGCTCGTGGTGCGAGTGCTGGCTGCCCTTGGCCATCGCCGTGAAGATCGGCGCGCACGAGGATTACGAACTCTCGAAGGCGGTGCTGTGTCTCAACGGACACCACCTCTACACCGATTGAGTTCCTCCGCCACGCAAGAGATTCCCGCCCTTGCGCCGGTGGCACCGGCCCTAAGTCCTGCTGGTTTGCCCGGCGGGCAAGTGGCGAGGCAACGCCATTCTGCGTGGAATCCTCTTCGCCGTGGCCTTGCAGATAAACCTCATTGGCGTTACCAGCAAGCAGGCCTCAATTGACAACACGAGAGGGCATTCAAAAACCACACGTTCCTGAAGCAATTTCCTTGAAAATAATTCTTGTAAGACTGCACCAAAGCTGTACTAATGGCACCGAATGAGAAGGAAGGGATGAAGCTTCCTCCCAAAAAACTAAAACTCTGCAAATAATCCAAGAATAGAAATAGCCCCAGAACTTTACATCATGAAAAAGCGTCTCTCTTTCCTTACAATCCTTGCATTCATCACGGGAGCCCAGGCCCAAGTCAACTACTCCGCCAACGTTGTAGGCTTCTATAACCTTCATGTTTTGGCCAATCAGCCGTTGCTGATCGCCAACCAGCTCGACACGGGAAACAACACCTTGAACCAGTTGCTCACCGGCGGGCCGCCAGGTGCCGTTCTCTCGAAGTACGACAACGGGCTTACCACGGCCACATTTGATGGCACCACGTGGGATACCAACATGACCCTAAACCCCGGCGAGGGCGGACTCTACACCAGCCCCGAGGACACCACGCTGACGTTCTGCGGAACAGTGTTGCAAGGTAGCCTAACTAACACGTTGCCGATAGGAGCACAAGTCATCCGTTCAGATATGGTACCGCTGTCCGGTCGTGGCTCGCTCGCTTTCGGAATCCCAAGCGAGAGCAACGACACGTTGTCTCTCTACGCAGGAGAGTATGTCACTTACACAAACGGAATCACTTTCCCGAACGATCCCGTTATCGGCGTGGGCCAGGCTTTTTGGTACGGGAAGGCAGTTACAGCCCTCAACGACCTCTGGGTTCAGTCCTATGCAATTGCTCCGGTAGCCGGCAGCGCGAACTTGGCAATAGCGCCGGCGGGCACCGGCCAGTTCACGCTGACACTGAGCGGGGCATCGAGTAGCGCCACCTACTACATCATGAGCAAGCCCGCGCTGACGAACATCTTCTGGAACTACGAGGCCACCATCGTCGGCAACTCAGCCACAACCGTTTACGCCAACGGACGAGACTCAGCCTTCTTCCGGGCCATCTGCTCAACAGCCGACACCGACAAAGATGGGTTGCCGGACTGGTGGATGATGGAATACTTCGGCCACCCAACCGGTCAGGCCTATGACAAGTCCCGCGCCCAGGATGACGCTAATGGCGACGGAATCAGCAATCAGCAAAAGTTCATCCGAGGGGCCAATCCACGGTATATCGGCAGCACCAAACTGTTCATCAGCTCGCCGAAACAGCATAACCTTCCGTAAACTATTGTTCCGTAATATCGCGATGAAACCATAAGCAAAATGCATTTATGAAACACCTGCAACATCTACTCGTTGCCAGCATGCTCCTGCTTACGTATCCATTCGTGCGTGCGGAAGCAATCAACGGCACCAATTCCGTTTTCTACGTGAACGATGCCCTAGACCGCGGTTGCAAGCACCAGGCGGCTAACGCCAAGTCGGCCTGCCCGACCTGCAACACCAAAGGAGTGCCGGACTGGTGGGTCAGCGAGCCTTACATCAATCTGTGGGTCTCCGACAAACCGGCGGCCTACACGACATCACTTGGGACTGAAATGTCATTCCAGATTACGTATAATCAGCGCGACATGCGGCCGACCAACAGCTACTACCAAGGCGGGCTTCCCCTGGGTTGTCCAGCGACAGGTTGGAACCACAACTGGTTTTCTTACATCCGGGTCCAAGGGAGCTATAACACGTACAGCTATTGCGTGGATTTCAGCCAGTGGACCGCCCGGGTCTTCATGCCGGGCGGAGGCGAATCCGACTACGCCTACAATCAAAAATCGCACCCATCCGATGGAACCCAGCTCCTGCCTTTTGATGGACAAGACTATTGGGTCGCAAAATCGTCAGGTTTCCCCCGCCTTTGCACTTCAGTTGACGATGGGAGATCTGGATTTCGCCTTGTGTATCCGGATGGTAGCCAGGATATCTACTCAGATTATTATTTATATGATCTAAACGACCCTTATGAGACCTCGTTCAACGTGCCCTTGACCGAGCGCATCGACCCATTCGGCAACGTCACGCGCCTGTATTATGATAGCACGACGGGTTTAGGTGAATATGTCCTCCTCCAATACGTCGTTGATCCGGACGGCAAGACCAACACGTTCACCTACAACGCGCAGGAATTGCTCACGCGGGTGGATATGGCCAACGGGTCGTATGTCACCATGGGCTACAACGCGCAGAATCAAATGACCTCCATCTCCGACGCGATGCAGATGCTATCTTCGTTTGCCTACAACGGCGCCAACAAGTACATGACCAACATGACCACACCCTACGGAACAACTTACTTCACACACACAGATCTTGGCACCACGGAAAACGGCATCGCCGTCGGCAACGCGGGCGGCACCAACCGAGTCAGCCGCGCCTGCTTGGTTACCCTCCCGACAACACCGGCCTCCTACGAGCTCTACGCTTACCGATTCGACTCCTCGGAAGTCGGCATCCCCGACAACTACACAAACCAAGCCCCAAACAGCACACCCCTCAACACCCTCGACACGGGCGGCACCACGTATTTGCAGTCCATGAGCTACCTGCGCAACAGCTACCAATGGAACGCCAAACAATACTCCCTTCTCTCAACGACTGTCATCCCCTCGCTCACGGCCACCGATTACAACATCTCCTCCATGAGTCACTGGCTGGTCAGCGCCGGCACCACCAATTACCTGAGCAGCACAATTTCGTTCACCCGCGATCCTTCCCCGGATGGCACGCAGGCGGGCCAGATAACTTGGTTCGACTACCCCGGCAGGACAGGCTCCACCCTCTGGTCCGAGGGCACCAACGCCCAGCAGACTGCCGTCATCGCACAGATGCTACCCGACTCGAGCACGAAGTACTCGTGGACGCAGTATGAGCCCTACGGAAAGGTCACCAACTCGACCAGCACCTACACGAAGGATGATGGGACCATCGGCACCCGTAGCTACGCAGCTATCTATACGAACGTAACCTTCTCGATGCAGGACTGGGCCTACTTTAGCTCTCAAGTGATAACGACAGCTTACTGGACTAACTCCATGCTCACCGCCATCAAGGGTCCGGAATCCGAAACGCTATTAACGGCCAGTGGGCTTACGAACACAACTGTAACGTTGCTTATCTGGCCCAATAATACCACGTACACTAACATCTACACACTCCCAGTCTACGTCAACGAAGTCCTCACCGACGTATCTAATAACGTTACAACCGTCAATTACAACGGCAGGCACCAAATCGCCGGCATAAGCTATCCGACCGGCCTGCACCGTACGAATTACTACGACGGCAACGGCTTCCTATCCAAGACCATTGATTTGGAAATCGCACGCACCAATGGGTTCAGCTTCGTGAACGGCGTGCTGGCAACACAGACCAACGAGATGGGGATGGTCAGCACCTACAGTTGGGACAATCTGCAACGACTTGTCAGCATCACCTACCCGGACACAACCACTGTCTCTAACTTCTATACCTTTCTGGACCTCACCTCCCAGAAGGATCGGCTCAACCGCTGGAGCTACGCCACCTATGATAGCATGCGGAACATGCTCACTTGCAAGGACAAGCGCGGCAACCAGTCGAGTTTCAGCTACTGCACGTGCGGAACGCTCGACTCGATCCAGGACCCAACGCTGAACTCCACGGCGGTCATACGTGATAATGTGGGCCGCATAACCCAGGTATCCTACGCATCAGAAGCGTTCAGCCAGTTCAGCTACGACTCCGTGGGGCATATCGTCAGTGCGACGAACAGCGCCGGGATGGGCCTCACCAACACCTACAACAATCAAGGACTGCTCATCAAAACAACCGGGGCCTACGGCCCAATCAGCCAGGCGAGTTATAACATTTATGACCAGGCTGACTACCGCATCGACGGGAGCGGCATCGCCGTCACGAACACATACGACCTGCTTGGTCGCGTAGCCTCCACCATGACCGCCAATGGCACAAACCTCTACCTCTACTCCGGCAAACTGCTGGTGGCCACGGTGGATCCGCTTAACCGAACGAACTGGTATGCCTATGACGCCGCTGGGCGAAACACCTACACCACCAACGCCAATCTGGTAGTCCGCCAGATACTTTACGATGCGGCGGGCCACGTCGTCTCGCTATCCGACGGCAGGGACCTGCCCACCACCTGGGCCTACGACATCTACGGCCGGAACATCGCAGAGACCAACGCATCGGGCGTAGTCGTCCGCACCAACGGCTACAATGCCAACGGCGATCTGGTTGCCATGTGGACCAAGGCCAAGGGACTCACCCTCTTTACCCCCGATGAAAACGGGAACGTCACCAGCATCGCCTACCCAATATCGGGAACTAACAACTACACTTACGACCCGCTAGACCGCATCCAGACGATGTCGAATGCCGTGGGTTCCAGCACGTTCAGCTACCAGTCGCTTGGTGCCTTCACCGGTGGGTTGCTAACCGAAGTTGAACCTTGGACCAGCGACACCGTCACGCTGACCTACGGGAACGGTTTAGTGACGAATCTAAACCTCTCGCAACCCAGCGGAAGCGTGAACCAGGGTTATGCCTACGATCGTCAACTTCGCCTGCAATCGCTCGCCTCCTCGCTAGCCGGCACCTTCAACTTCAGCTACAATGCCGCAGGTGGCCAGATCATCACGAACGCATCGGGGGCTGACACTATAATTCAAGCATTCGACGCCGTCGGCAACCTCACAAGCACGACGTTGAAGGACCCGCTCAACAACATTGTTGACCCCATGAGTTACAATTACAACGCTGCGGGTGTCATCACCAACCTGATACGCGGCACCGAGGCATCGAAGGTGTTTTACACCTACGACAAGATAGACCAGATCGCCACCGCTCTCGGATACGAGGCCAGCGGCACTGCACGCTACAACGAAACGTTCGGCTACAGCTACGACAACGCCGGCAACTGGGCCACTCGCACCAACGGCGCCCTGAGCCAGCAGGCCACGGTCAATGGGCTGGACGACATACTGAGCATCAGGCGAAATACCGCCATGACCGTCGCCGGTAGCCTGGCCGCCCCCATCCGTAGCCTTTATGTTTACATTACAAACTACAGTCAAGGACCCCCTCCCCAGATTGTCGTGGGTGGTGGGATCCAGCCCCTGCAACAGATACCCCCTGGCGCCAGCAACGGCACACCGGCCGCCCTCTACCAGGACCTCACCTGGGGCACCACCGCCGGGGTCAGCCTGCTCGACGGCACTAACTGGTTCCAACTCAACATGGTCAGCCTCAGCGGCGTTTACACGTACCCCACGGTCACCCAGATGTTGCCGGTATCCGTTAACTTCACCTACGATGACAACCGAAACCTCCTGTCCGACGGCACCCGTAACTTCACCTATGATGACGCGAATCGTCTCGTCGAAATCTACGTCACCAACAGTTGGAACAACTGGCGCTCGACGTATGCCTATGATGGCCTGTCCCGCCGGCGCATCCGCCAGGATTATACTCGGCAGGGTAGTAGCTGGGTTCTCAACAACGAAACGCACTACATCTACGTCGGCTCAACCGTCATCCAGGAGCGGAATGCGCTCAACCAGCCCACCGCCACCTACACCCGTGGCAACGGATTGCTCGCGCGCACCGACACCAACGGCACGTGCTACTACCACGTGGACGGCAACCACAACGTCACGGCGCTGGTCAACAGCCAGGGCACGCTCGTGGCCCGCTACATCTACGACCCCTACGGCAACCTACTCGAAGAGTGGGGTTCCCTGGCCGACGCCAACCTGTACCGCTTCGCCTCCCAGGAAGTCCACCCGCTATCGGGACTCTATGCTTACCCCTTCCGGTTCTACGACCCGAACCTCGGGCGCTGGATCAATCGGGACCCCATTGGTTTCTTGGGCGGTAGAAACCCATTCGCATTTGTCGGCAATAATCCCATCAACCGCGTTGACCCCTATGGGCTGCAGGCGGCAGTGCAGCTAGAACCTGATCTCGACGTTGAACTCTCAGAGCCTCAGCCGTTACGCTGGGGGCCGGGGCAGATGCCTGAAGATGAGGTGTTACGGGCGAGGGACGACCTGCTGCGGCGAGCTGCGCCTGCCGACATGGCACTGCGTCAGGCCGAGCCGGAGCCAGCGTCTGGGGGCAACTGGCTGACCAGGCTGGCGAGTGGGATCGGGAACCTCTTCAAGAGTAAGTGCCCGTCAAAAGCCGCAGAAGGGGGAGCGCAACTTCCAGCCGCGCTTTATCACTACACGGGAGAAGGAAACGTTGCCAACATCCTGGAGAAAGGGTTGGGCTACGACCGTCCGCTGACCTGGACGACTCCTGCCGGCAACCTCTCACCCGTTCAAGCTCAGATTGAGTTAGCACTGCCAGCGAACCGGGGCTATCCGGGTGCGTTGTTTGAAATCGACACTGCAAGGCTTCAGCAGCTTGGAATCAATCCCGCCGTCGGGCCGCAGCGAATTATGTCCACACCCAACGCGGGCGGCGGTGGAACTGAAATCATCTTCAATCAGCCGATACCGCCGTCGGCAATCAAGCAAGTTCCATTCCCATGACAAAGCAGGAAATCATTGAGTGGCTGGACGGCGAAGTTCAGGGCTATCCCGAACGCGCAACTGGAAACGAATGCGGGCAATTTGTCACTCGGCTAGCGAGCCGCGTCATAGAGTCAGACCGCATCGAACTCGTCCAGGCGATGCGCGAGTGGATTACACAACGCGGCAAACGAACGCTACTGGCGATAAATATTGCCGCAGACCTCAAACTGCGTGAACTCAAGCCCGACATTGAACGCCTGCTCGAAGACGTGCGCGCCAGTAGAGCGTTCTCGCCCTACTACGAAGAGTTCATCACGCCAGCTTTGAAACGAATCGAGGCGGCATGAGCAGTCTGCTAAGTGAAACGGCAACCAATAGCATGGCTGGTGCCACCCATTTTCGGTTTGGCGCCGGAGGCAGCTTCTTGGAGTTCGCGGCCTTGCAACGCGGCAGGTGCGCCATCTCATGTATTCATCCGAACGTTCCAACGCCGGGGCCACCCACATCCCGCGCTGTCCAGGTCAACCTCCAGAAGTGAAACGGCAACCAATAGCATGGCTGGTGCCACCTATTTTCGGTTTGGCGCCGGAGACAGCTTCTTGGGGTTCGCGGGCTTGCAACGCGGCAGGTGCGCCATCTGATGTATTCATCCGAACGTTCCAACGCCGGGGCCACCCACATCCCGCGCTGTCCAGGTCAACCTCCGGGAAAGCCCAGGCGCTGTGAGGCGCTGGGGGCGGCCCGTTCGAACCGAGTTAGGAACGCGACTGCACCGGTTATGTCGCTGCTCTGTATGAGGGGAATTGGCCGGCGGGTCCAGCCCATTTGCGGCTTGGCTTGGCGGGCGGGTAAGGGCACAATTGCTTCCGACGTGTGAGACGTTTGTGCAGTTTTTCCGCTTCCGCTGCGTCATCCACCTTTGCATCCTCTGTGTTATGCGTGGGCCAATGGTGTAGTGCAGGTGGTCCTGCGGAGGGGCCCCGGCCAACAGCCGGTGTGGATCGCATAACTATCTGCGGTTAAACCACTTGTATGGGGTATTTCGTTTTAAGTATCTGTGGTTGAACCGTCTGAGCTGCAGGTTCGGATTCTCTGTGCTGGGTCCAAGACGGATATGGCAAATGGTTGCGAAGTCAATGTCCTATACCACCAGGTATGGCGGGCAACACACGCGCCCATCGCGGGCTTGCTGTGTGGGGCAATTCTAGTATCTCATACAAGCAGTTTGCCAACCGGATGTGCGAAGCAGTAGAAGGCAAAGCCGCGGATCCGGGAACCTATTCAGTGAGCAGCGAGTCAGAACAAGTAACCCAAATCCTCGAGGCGGCTGGCGCCGGGGACACGCAGGCAGCGGAGCGGTTGCTGCCTTTGATCTATGAGGAGCTGCGCCGGTTGGCTGCCGCCAAAATGGCCAAGGAGCCTCCGGGCCAAACCCTGCAACCCACTGCCTTGGTGCACGAGGCCTGGCTGCGGTTGGCGGGCGAGGGAAACCAGCGGTGGAATAGCCGAGGTCACTTTTTCGCCGCGGCAGCGGAGGCGATGCGGCGCATCCTCATCGAGAATGCCCGGCGGAAAAGGGCACTGCGGCATGGCGGCGGTCAGGAGCGTGTTGACGTGGCCAGCCTCGACCCCGCCGCTGAACCGGCGGACGATCGTTTGCTTCAAGTGGACGATGCTCTTAACGAACTGGCCAGTCTGGATGCAGCCCAGGCCGAGGTGGTTAAGCTGCGGTTCTTCGTCGGCTTGAAGCTGGAGGAGATCGCGGCCCTTCACGGCGTCTCGATGAAGACGGTTCAGCGCCAGTGGACGCACGCTCGGGCCTGGCTTTTTGAGCGGATTGAGCGAGGCAGTTAAGAGTGCAAATTGTGCGTCCAAGCTGCTGCGGGTCAGGGACGCGGTGGAACGCGTCCCTACCAGGAACTGCGGGCGGGGTGTCCATTCTTGCCCCGCGATTTCGCACTGAATCATGGAAACGATGACAACGCCGCCTCCGAATCCAGAGCACGACCGCGAGGGAGCGCTGCTGAATGCCGCGCTGGAACTAACGGCAGACGAACGCGCCGCGTTCCTCGATCATGCTTGCGGCGATGATGTGGCGTTGCGCCGCAGACTGGAGAACCTCCTCAAAGCCCATGATCAAGCTGGGGCGTTCCTGGGAGAACCCGCCTTTCCCACGGAAGGAGTCCCATCACCCAGCGCCGGCGAGAACGGTCGAAACGGCCCGGCGATGGTCGCGGCGGTTAGCGAGGCGCCTGGCGACCGCATTGGCCGGTACAAGCTGCTGGAGAAGATCGGCGAGGGCGGGTGCGGCGTCGTATATATGGCCGAGCAAGCGGAGCCCATCCGCCGCCGTGTCGCACTCAAGGTCATCAAGCTGGGGATGGATACCCGGCAAGTCATAACCCGGTTCGAGGCTGAGCGGCAGGCGCTGGCGCTCATGGACCACCCTAACATCGCCCGGGTCTTGGATGGGGGAGCCACGGACACCGGCCGGCCGTTCTTCGTCATGGAACTGGTCCGAGGCATCCGCATCACGGATTACTGCGACCAGAACAATCTCTCGACCCGGGAGCGGCTCGACCTGTTCGTTCAAGTGTGCCGTGCCATCCAACACGCGCACCAAAAAGGGATCATCCACCGTGACATCAAGCCGTCGAACATCCTGGTGACGGTGAACGACGGTGTGCCGACACCGAAGGTGATTGACTTTGGCATCGCTAAGGCCACCGGCCAGCAGCGGTTGACCGACAAAACCCTCTTCACGGCCTACCAGCAATTCATTGGCACGCCGGCCTACATGAGCCCCGAGCAGGCCGAGATGACGAGCGTGGACATAGACACGCGGAGTGACATTTACGCCCTGGGTGTGCTGCTCTACGAATTGCTCACGGGCAAGACGCCGTTTGACGCTCAAACGCTGATGGCGGCCGGTTTGGAGGAGATGCTTCGAATCATCCGCGAGCAGGAGCCGGTTCGGCCCTCGACGCGGCTCAGCACGATGGCGGCAAGGGAGTTGAGTGCCACGGCGACGCGTCGGCAGTCGGAACCGCCAAAGTTGATTCACCTGGTGCGAGGGGACCTGGACTGGATCGTCATGAAGTGCCTGGAGAAGGACCGGGCGCGGAGGTACGAGACCGCCAATGGCTTGTCCCGAGATATCGAGCGGTATCTCAAGCACGAGCCGGTGGGGGCTCGCCCACCGAGCGTGGCCTATCGGCTGGAAAAGAGCTTTCGGCGGAACCGACTCGTGTTTACGGCGGCCGGACTTGCCGGCTTGGCGTTGATAGTAGGGGTGGTGTTGAGCACCTGGCAGGCCTTGCGGGCGACGAACGCCCGCCGGGACGAGGCCACGGCGCGCGGGCGGGCGGATGCGGCGGCACGTGTGGCCGACAGCCAGAGGGAGCGGGCAGAGCAGGAGGAACGAAGGGCCAAGGCGAACGAATTGTCCGCGCACCAGGAGGCCTACGCTTCGGACATGAATGTGGCGCAGCACGCGCTGGCCGCCAATGACCTGGGTCGTGCCAAGCGCCTGCTGGAGCGGCATCGCCCTCGGCCAGGCGAGCCCGACTTGCGCGGCTGGGAGTGGCGCTACCTCTGGCGGGAATGCCGGAGCGACGCCTTGAGCGAGTTGTGCCGGCACTCCAACTCGGTTAATTCGGTGGCATATTCCTCCGATGGCCAGACTCTGGCTGTGGCTGGGGGATTCGTCGAAATCTGGGATGTGCCTGCCCGGAAGCAAATTGCGACCCTGCAAATGACCGGCCACGTGCTGGCGTCCTCGCGCGGCAACCTTCTGGCGGCGAATTCTTCTGACGGGACGATCAACGTCTGGCAGGCCGGCGCCACCAACCCCATCCATCAGATCCTGGTAGGGACGCGTTCCACCGCGTCCCCATACTCCCGGGAAGTGAGGGACGCGGTGGAACGCGTCCCTACCAGCGGCACCACCAACCTGGTGCATCAGATCCAAGGTGCGGGTGACGTGAAAGTCCTGAAGTTCTCACGCGATGGCACCCGCCTGGCAAGCCTCAACCAGCAAGGGGAAGTCACCGTTTGGGAGGCGGAGCGATGGACGGTCGTGCGCCAGGTTCCGGGGCCACCGGGCTATGGTGGACATGATGGTGCGCTGGACTTTTCACCAGATGGCCATGCCTTGGTGTTCGGGCACGCCGATGGCATCCTGCACGTGGTAGACCTGGACACCGGAGCCGCCAATCTCAATATCCCCGCGCACTCGGAATTGATCACCGCGGTGGCCTGGTCACCGACTGCTCCTATTCTCGCCAGCGGAAGCGGTTACTTGGGGGGGCCAATCCGGCTGTGGGACGCGAACTCGGGCAAGCCCATCGGCGCCCTGGAGGGCCACACTTCCTGGATCACGCGCGGATTGATCTTCTCAGCCGATGGCCGGCGCTTGTACTCGGCCAGCGGGGATCAGACCATCAAGATCTGGGACGTGCCGCAACAGCGCTGCCTGGCGACCCTTCGCGGCAGCAGCGATGAAGTCTATGGCCTGGCGCTGAGTCCCGACGGCTCCACCCTGGCCAGCGCCAGCAAGGACGGCAGCGTGGCCTTCTGGAGTGCCTTGCCCGGCGCCAAAGAGGAGCAACCGCGGCTGCTCCCGTCCGAGCACGGCCCGCAAACTCCGCACTCGGCACTCAACACTCCGCATTCAGCAGCCTTCGCCCCGGACGGCCGGGCGCTGGCGGAGGTGCGGGAGGGGATCGTCCGGTTGCGTGCGCTGCCCGCCCTCAGTGAGATGGAATCCATCCCCGCGTTGGGGACGAATGTCAATGTAGTGGCTTACTCGCCCGACGGAGCACTAATTGTCAGCGGGAGCGACGATGGCTGGCTGCGGGTCTGGTCGTGCGGCGAGCGCCGCCTCCTGCAGGCCCTCACCAGTCGCGGGCCCGCACTCCTCTACCGACTGGGATTCTCCAGCGACGGCTTGCTGCTCATGGCCATGGAATGGGGGGGAGCGGTGACCGTCTGGAATACCCGCACTTGGCAGCGTGCCTGCATGTTCCGAGAGCTGGCCACCGAATCCGCCTCACTTTCACCGGATGGCCGTCGCGGGCTCACTGGGAGAGGGACGGGAGAGCTAAACTGGTGGGAGACCACGACCGGGGGACTTCTCGTTACGGTTACGCCTGGTCGTCCGTCTCCGGTCTCGGGAACAGCCTTCTCGCCGGACAGCAAGCGGGCGGCGAGTGTCGCCGAAGATGGTACGGTAGCCCTCTGGGATGCGTCGTCCTTCGCCTGCATCAGCAGCTTCAAGGGGCACATGCTGGGCATCCATAGCGTGGCCTTCTCTCCTGATGGCCGTCGGCTCGCCACGGGCGGCGGCAGCGGCCGCGAAGCCGTCAAATTGTGGGACGTGGCTACCTGCCGCGAAATGCTCGCCCTGCCAGGAGAGGGCAGCATCTTCGGTTTCGTGGCCTTTTCTCCCGATGGCAATTGGCTTATAGCCCGCAGTAGCCTGGCCGGCCACCTGCACCTCTGGCGTGCCCCGTCCTGGGCGGAGATTGACGCCGCCGAAAAGCGGGCCGGGGAGAGAGCACAGTAACGCCAGCCGTTCTGCCGACGGCTTTGCCAGGCAATTCTTTATCAGTTTGAAGCTCGACGAGATCGCCCCTCGATGCGGGCGGTTCGCCACTTTCCCCTCGCCACTTGCCACTGACCGCTGATTACTGATCTTGTCGGAAACCATGGACCTTTCACCACGCTCCACGCTCCAAGCTCCATGCTGCCCCCACGTGTCCATTTTTGCCGCGCGATTTCGCATTGAACGATGGAGACGGTGACAACGCGGTCTCCAAATCGAGAGCACGAAGATAGGGATGACTTATGAGAATCCTAACTACAGTGAGCCTCCAATCTGGGTGGCCCGTTCTTTGCCTCACATTGGCGGTAACGGTTCTGGTGGCACGGCTGGCAGGCCCCGGTTCCCTGGGCAGGAAGCTCTTCCCGGCCGCCGACTCCGCAGAGGGTCCCCCCCTGCTGGACTCCTTCTCCGAGCCCGCCGTGGCTTGTGCCATTCTAAAAGCGGAGAGCCAGCGCTTGTGGTGGATGGTCCAGATTGGGGCAGCGGAGAAGGAGCAGGTCTCCCAAGGGCAGCGCGGTGGTGTTGCTACCGACACCAGCGCCCAATCACTCATGTCGCTGGCAGCTCAAGTTCAGGAGTTGGCCCTCGATTTGAACCAGCAGGTCATGGAATTGGAGCTGAAGAACCATGCCTGGGATGAGTTTCTGGACCGTTACCTGTCATTGCTTTACGAGGCGCCGCACCGAATGGAGGTGTCATCGTGGGCCGAGGGCTCCCTGGAGCTCGCCCAGAAGTGCGATCGGGTTGAGGAGGTGGAGAGTGCAGTGCGCCGCGTGATCCGCTTGCGCCAGCCTCTTGGCAAGGCAGCCGAAATGGAGGCCGCGCTCGACGCCTGGAGAACTCAGCGATCGTCGGGCAACTACGTCAACGGACGATGAATGCGAGCGTCTCTTGGACCGTGCGGCGGCAACTGCTGCTGGGCGGCACGCTAGTCCTGGCGTTGAGCCAATGGGTCTGGACGCCCGCGCTGGTTACCGGCAACAGCATGCAACCGACCCTGCGCCCGGGCAGCGTCGTGGGCCTCAACAAATTGGCTTTTCGCTTCGGCCCCCCACGCCGCGGAGACATCGTTGCCATCTGCACCGGGCGGGAGCTCATCGTCAAACGCATCTTGGGGCTGCCTGGTGAAGAGGTTAGCGCCGACGGCGGTGTCTTCTGCATTAACGGCCGCCCGTTGGCTGAGCCCTACGTCCAGTTCAAGGATTCTGACAACATCGCTCCCGGGCGGCTCGGCGCAAATCGCTTCGTTGTGGCCGGGGACAATCGGCAAGGCACCCTCATCGCGGTGATAAGCCTGGACCGGATTGTGGGCCGGGTGACGACCTTGCGATAAGGCGATTTCCTTCACTTGAGGTGTCCATTTTTGTCCGGCGATTTCGCACTGAACTATGGAAACGATAACTAACAATACCAGAACAGCTATGAATACGCATTTGTCAACCAGCTCCAGTTCAGCCCGCCGGCGCGCAGCGCTACCGCTGGCGGCGGCAGCACTCTTCGCGGCGACGGCGGCCCTTGGCGACCCAGGTTCGGGGATGAAGGCGTTGCCCAACCACGTGCCGGTGGCCGTGGCGCATTCAAAGGCGATGGGAATTCTCCCGCCGACCGCGCGTCTGCGGCTGGCCATCGGTCTGCCGTTGCGCAACGCGAGCGTCCTGGACGAGTTTCTGGCCCAGATCTGTGACCCGGCGAGTCGGCATTACCGGCAGTATCTCTCGCCGGAGCAATTCACCGAGCGGTTCGGTCCCAGTACGGAAGGCTACCAGGCCGTCATCGAATTTGCGCAAGTTAACGGTCTGAGTGTGGCGGCGACCCATCGGAATCGCCTGTTGCTTGACGTGACCGGTTCCGTGGCGGACATCCAGCGCGCGTTCCATATCACCCTGCGGACTTACCGGCATCCTTCCGAAGCGCGGGACTTCTTTGCGCCGGACACGGAACCCAGCGTAGAGGCGAGGTTGCCGATATGTGACATCAGCGGCTTGAACACTTACGGCTCACCCCATCCAATGAGTCTGGAGCGGGTGCAGCTTGGTTCATGGGGCCGCACGAGCCCCCGGGTGCCCCCGCTGGCGCCTCCGCCAGCGCGCTCCCTCAACCCGTCTGGTCCAACCCCCTTGTCCACCCCGGGCTCGGGCCCAGGCGGCGGCTACGTGGGGCAAGACCTCCGCGCCGCTTACTTCCCCGGCGTCACCCTCACTGGCTCCGGCCAGATGGTCGGCTTGCTGGAGTTTGACGGCTTTTACGCAAGCGACATCACCGCTTACGAAACGGCAGTGGGCCAGCCCGACGTGCCCATTCAAACCGTGTTGCTCGACGGCTTCGATGGCGTGCCCACTCCCGGCCCGTACGGCGGCAATCAGGAAGTCTCGCTGGACATTGAAATGGCGATGGCCATGGCACCGGGACTCTCGCAAATCGTCGTGTTCGAAGCCGGACCAGCCGGCGTTGTTAACGACATCCTCAATGCGATGGCCGCCAGCAATCAGGTCAAACAGTTCAGTTGCTCCTGGGGCTGGGCCGGAGGTCCCAATACCACCACCGACAACATCTTCAAACAGATGGCGGCCCAAGGACAGTCGTTCTTTGCCGCTTCCGGTGACAGCGACGCCTATACCACCGGAGCGGTTTCGGTGAATGGCGTTGACAACCCCTCGCTCGGCAGCGCCCCGTCCAGTTGCCCCTACATCACGATCGTCGGCGGAACCACCTTGAGCACCACGGGACCAGCCGGTTCCTGGGCATCGGAGACCGTCTGGAACGCCGGGTCCCACTACGGCCAATACGTTGGCAGCAGCGGCGGCATCAGCTCCTACTATCCCCTTCCCGCCTGGCAGGCGGGTATTGACATGACCGCCAACGGCGGCTCGACCACCCAACGCAACCTCCCGGATGTAGCCCTGACCGCGGACAACCTGTATGCCACTGGCGGCAACGGCTCGAGCGGCGCTCTGTGCGGCACTAGTTGCGCAGCCCCCCTGTGGGCCGGCGTGGCCGCCCTCATCAACCAGCAGGCCGTCGCCGCCGGCAGAGGGACAGTCGGTTTCCTCAATCCAGCCCTCTACGCCCTCGCGAAAGGGCCAACCTACAATTCGATTTTCCATGATGTTACCAGCGGCAACAACTGCTCGCAGGATAACCCAAGTCTGTTCTATGCTACGGTGGGTTACGACCTGTGCACCGGTTGGGGGACCCCGGCCGGGCAATCCTTCATAGACTCGCTCGCCGGCGCCGCCAACCCGCTGGTCATCGCGGCCCCGGGCGGCTTCACCTGTTCCGGCCCGATGGGCGGCCCGTTCACCCCGAATTCCGGGACGTTTTGGCTTACCAACACGGGCACTGCGCCATTGACCTGGTCGCTCGTGAACACCTCCGCCTGGCTTAGCCTCTCCCCCATCGGCGGAACCCTGGCGCCCGCAAGTTCGAGCCAGGTTGCTGCGAGCCTCACGGCGGCGGCTTGCCGACTGCTGCCGGGCACCTATGCCGCATCACTGCCGGTCAGCAACGGCAAAGGCGGCACGCTCGCCGCCACAGTCACCCTGGCGGTGGGCCAGTCCGTGGTGCAGAACGGTGGTTTTGAGACCGGCAACTTTTCCGGCTGGACCTTGGTTGGGGATACGACCTCGTATTACAACATCTACAACGCCGTCGAGGGTCAGGGCTCGGGGTTCGACGTGGTTCATTCGGGAAACTTCGGCGCTTTCCTGGGTGATACGCAACTCGCCTCGCTCTCGCAGACCATCGCCACGGTGCCCGGGCAATACTATCTGCTGTCGCTCTGGTTGGATAACCCCGGCAGCGGCACCGGTCAGCAGTTCATCCTCAATTGGAGCACCAACGCCTCGACCCCGACGACGCTCTTCAGCGTCACGAGCCCCCCCGCCTTTGCCTGGACCAACCTCCAATTCCTCGTCTCCGCCACTGATACGAATACCACCCTCCAGATCCAGGCGGAAAACTATGCTAACTACTTCGGATTGGATGACATCGCCGTAACTCCAATCCCCGCGCCCACGTTCCAAACCGCAGTAGCCAGCGGCAATGACTTCCTGCTCTGCTGGTTGACCGCGCCGGGGCTGGCCTATCAGGTCCAATATAAAACCGACTTGGCACAGCTTGGCTGGGTTAACCTGGGCGGCTCCTTCGTGGCGACTAACTCCACATCAACCCTGTTGGATAGCAACGCCATCCGCTCGGCCCCCAAGCGGTATTACCGCGTCGTCGTCTCCGTGCCGTTGCCCTAGCGGTTGTGAACTCCCCGGCGCTTTCAGCACTTCGACGAGAAGGGCAGGGGAGGCGGCGGTTCGTTTATTGGTCCCGGCCACGAGCGGATTGAAAGACCGGGGGAGGCGCTTATACTCGTAGCCATGAAACGCGCTTGGCCAATCACAGCTTCCATGTTGATGCTAAGTGTGTTGATCTTGGCCTTGCCGGGTTCAACGGTGAATGGCGCTGCGGGTGGGCTTGCCCCCGGAGAGAATTCCTCGAGCGCCAAGGTGGATCCTGCCGTAGCTCCGCCAGAAACTGGAGGCGCCTTCTTCACTCCGCCCGCGGGGGCCCGTTCCCTCGCCACGGCGGCCGCCTCAATTCGGGATGACGTGCACGCACTCGCGCTCGTGGATGCGCGCCTGTATGAGTTGATTGGGCCGGCACTGGATGATTACCTGGCGGCTGCCGCCCGTCGAAGGCAATTCGGCATCGGTTTGTTGCCGATTCTGGACCTGGACGACCGACGCCCCGAAGAGGTCCGCGCCGCACTGCAGAGCTGGCACGCCGCGAAACCGGAGTTGGAAGGAGTCTTGTTTGTGGGGAATATCAAGCTGCCTTCCTATGCACGGACTCTGCCCTGGATGGATGAAGGCTGGCAATCCAGCGAAATTCTCGTCCGGGACATGGCCCAGGCCTGCCGGAGGGTCGTGTGGTGGAATGTCCATTCCAACCCCGAGCTCTCGCTGGTATCGTGGGAACAGGCGCGCGATCTGCGTAACGGAGGGCTGATCGCCCTATTGAATGGTTGTTCGGTCGGCGGCTTCGCCCAGCCGGGGTCCCGCACGGTAGTGGACACGCCAGTGACGGCGGAGCGGAATGTGCTGGTGAATCTTGTCTATGGCCAGTCTGCCTTTGTCGCAGCCATGGGATCCGTGCACGATCGCGTCACCGACGAGCGCGCCACCCCGCTGCTCCGGCATCTCTATGCTGGGGGCTATCTGGGTCGCGCCCATCTTCTGCGCCTCCGGCAACAGGATCGAGATGTCCAAAGCAACCCCGCGTTGTTGCGTGAGTTTCAGGAAATTCTGATCGGAGACCCGTTTGCCGACGCTAAGTAAGTCCTTAACCCTCCTCAAACGCGCGCGGGACGGTCTTGATTGGCGAGGGCGTCTTGGCAAGATCCGCCCATGATACAAGTCGGAACTAGTTTCAAGCCATTATCCATAGCCTGGATATTTTATACCCGCGAGGCCGGAGCGCCGGCATGTTGCCGGCTTAGACCGTTCGAACCGCATAAGCCGGCAACATGCCGGCGCTCCGGGCTGTCCGCGATTCATGGCGGGTATGAAATACCAACGGTAAGGCTCATTTCCTCTCCGGCGGGGTTTTCCCGCTGTTGGGCTTTGGCTGCGATATTCTCGGTGACTGCCTTCGCTGCGGCTGCCGGAGTGGATCGGCCAACCATCACAGTAACGGCCCCCAATACGGTCCTCACCCAGTCTTGCCGAGTGGTGATCCCGCAAGGCTTGGTGATTCGAGACGTCAGCGACCAGGGAGTGATCGTTGTCGGCGCGCCCGAGATCGAAGTTGATTTCGCCAAGGGCTCTGTCCTCCGCGGCTCGCCGACTAATACTCGGCCCGACGAGTATAAGGGGTACGGCATTCGCTTGCATGGACAAGCGGGCGTGACAATCCGCGGCGCGCGAATCAGTGGGTTCTGGTGCGGCCTCTGGGCGGCGAAGGCCAACGGCCTGGTGCTCGAAGATATAGATGCTTCGGACAACCGGCGAGCTTACCTGAAGTCCACGCCCGTGGCGGAGGATGGAGGCGATTGGCTCTTCGGCCACAATAACGACCAGCACGAATGGCTCAAGACGTACGGCGCTGCGCTGTATATCGAAGACTCCACCAGCGTCACCGTGCGCAATTCGCGGGTCTGGCACGGCCAGAATGCTCTGTGCCTGGACCGGGTCACGGCCTCAAGGGTCTATGACAATGACTTCTCGTTCAACTCCGGCTGGGGGATCGCCCTGTGGCGATGCGCGCGCAACGTCATCAGCCGCAACGCCGTTGATTTCTGCGTCCGGGGTTATAGTCATGGGGTGTACAACCGCGGGCAAGACTCCGCGGGGATCTTTGTCTTCGAGCAGAATAACGGGAACGTCTTTGCCGAGAACTCCGTGACGCACGGTGGCGACGGTTTTTTCGGTTTTGCCGGACGGGAGGCCCTGGGCGAGATCGGCGAACATCCTGTAGAGTGGTACAAGCGTCGCGGCAATACCGACAACCTGCTGGTCGGGAACGATTTTTCCGATGCGCCCGCGCACGGGATCGAAAACACCTTCTCCTTCGGCAACAAGTATTTGAACAATCGAATTGTAGGCAACGCCATCTGCGGTGTTTGGGCCGGCTACTCGCGCGAGACCCTCATCGCTAACAACGTCTTCGAAGGCAACGGCGAAATGGGGTATGGGCTCGAACGGGGCGGCGTGAACATAGATCATGGCGGCGACAACCTGATCCTTCACAATGCGTTCGTGAGGAACAAGTGCGGGGTCCACCTCTGGGGCGGAGCCAATCCCGACTTCGACAAGCGAGGTTGGGCGAAAGCCAACGGCTACACCTCAACCGGCTCAGTGATTGCCGGGAACACCTTCGAGGGCAACACCCTCGCGTTCCAATTCCGCGGCCCCGGACAAGTGGTGCTTGGCCCGAATAAGGTGGTTGGCGCGGGCAAAGAGATCATCGCGGATCCCACCTACCAGGTAACGCGCGACGACCAGCGAACAGTCGAATCAATCCGGGTGCCTGAGCATGAGGTCTTTGGTAACAAGCACCCGGTCGGCGCGCGCGCGGAGCTCCGCGGTAGGCAAAGCATTATCATGACCGAGTGGGGGCCATGGGACCACGCGACCCCGCTGATGCGGATGGTCAAGTCTGCCGGTGGAATGGCCATCTTCGAGGTTCTCAAAGTGCCGGCGGCTGATGTGCAGGTGGAGACCGCGGGTGACTACGTGCGCGGCGTGCTGGCCGTCGTGCCGCGGAAAGCGGACGAAGCGAAAGTCACGGTCAGCGCCACAGAGCCGGGCGTGCACCCGTACGTGCTGAGGGTGCGAGCGGCGGGCAAACCGCTCGCCGAGATGAAAGGCACCCTACTCGCCGCGAAATGGCAGGCGACCTTCTTCAAGTGGCCTGCGGACATTGACCCGCGCAAGGACCTCGCCGGCTACAGGAAGCTGGCCGAGGGCCCGACAGCGGTGGCCGCCCAGCTCGATGAGCTTTCCTTGCGATACGGGATGCGCGGACCCAGTGAGCTGGACATTTCCGATAAGGTCACTACTGCCAAATTCGGCCGGGATCATTTTGGCATGATCGCCCGCGCGCGCCTGCCCTTGACCAAGGGGACCTGGGAATTGAGCACGCTCAGTGACGACGGTGCGCGTGTCACCGTGGATGGCAAGCCGGTAATCGAGAACTGGACCTGGCATGGCCCCACCCGTGATTCGGGCACGCTGGATCTTGCCGCCGACAAGACCGTGGAGATCGTAGTCGAGCACTTCCAGATTGATGGTTACGCCGTGCTGGAATTTTCACTTGCTCGGAAGCTCCAATCGGCGCCCGCTAAGCCGTAACCAGTCACGACAACCACAGATGGACACAGATAAACACAGATAAGGACTGCTCAAAACCGCGCTCTCCCAAGGCGGGAATCTATTCACGGGACAGTCACCCAAGGCAAGGCCGAGTAAGACCGGAGCCCAGCCCTCTGGATCCGTGTTCATCTGTGCCCATCTGTGATTTTCTTCTGCACGAGCACGGCCGAGCAGGCTGGCCGACAGTGGCCGAGACGCGCAGGCTTGGAATCCGCTTGGCTTATTCTTCCCCGGGAAGCTGCGTGAACGGCTTGAGGGTGGCCTTGATCACATTGAACTTATCGTGAGCGTTGATGCCCCGCTTTGCGCCGTTGCCATACACGCTGAAAATGCTCCAGAGCGTCAGGCCATCTGCGCTCATCCATTTCTGCGGGAATCCGCAGGTCAGGCCCTCCCCTTCCGCGCCCATCCGGCCCCAGTCCTCATAATAGGCGATGGTGGTCCACGGGCCCCAGGGGTTCGGCGCGTCGAAGATCCCAAGCTGACCGGGCCCAACATGAAAACAGGTGAGCAGAAAACGCTTCAACCCAGGGTCATATACTACCGCCCCCGGCGACACGCCGTTGGGATCACTAAACACCGGCTGGGCTAACACGACTTCAGCAACCCATACTGGGACTCCCACAGCATCCAGTTTCTGAAAGAACTCATAAGCTCCACGCTCCCGTAGCCTGATCCTGGGTGCACGGGCCAGATAGAGCCGATTCCCACTACCCCCGTCGGATGATTGTCTCGGCCCATAGAGATAGACATATCCCGCCAGAGCGTCGGGCAGGCCGGTGTAGTCCTTGCCGAAACTAGCGAACTTGGCTGGTTGGAAGTTCCCTGGGCCCTTCGCGAAAAGCCACTCCGCCTTGGTCCAGGTCGCCCCTTGGTTGGTGGACCAGGCAAGCACATGGTCCACATCGGGCCAGGTCCCGTCCTCCAAATTGACGGTCGTGTACAGCACCCCGTCCACGAAGGCGAGCCCGCTGGTCTTGCCCTTGCGAGGGAAAGAGGCCGGGTGTTCGGGGTTTTTCCCGCCATTGACGTTGAAACCGTGCCAGTTTTTCGGCCCGCCTTCGATCCGGGCAAAGCCCAGCGCCACGCGCCCGTCCGAATCGGTGCCGCCGAATCCCCCACCATCGCCCCAGGCTGCGTAAAGGTGGTCATCCGGCCCCCACGTGACCGGCCAGAGATCGCTTCCAGGCGCCGCAGTCGTATAGGTTTCCCAGTGCCACACAATGTCTTTGATGACCGGACTGTGAGGATAAGGCGGGCGCAGGGAAGGAGACACCGACTGTGAGATGGCGCGTTCGAGAGCGTTGGAGTCAGGGAGGATGGCCGCGGCGAAAGAACGCGGGCCAAGAGAAGTCCATAGGACGACGGCCGCCGACTCCAGGAGCCGCAGACCTAGAATAGCGGATCGCACGCATCGCATACTCGCACGGACGTTGGCGGCCCAATTCTCTGTTGTCCAGCGCCAAGACCTGTGGAGCCAAGCTGCCGAGCGTCGAACCAGGACACCTCCCGGGTGATGATTTGCTGGATACGGCGGCGTCTCCTGCTGGCCTTGCGGACGGAATCAGCCTCGATTCGGCAGCGGCGCAGGAGGCGTTTATTACCTTGAGGTCCAACCCCGATGCGACAACACTTGGCGGCTGATGAATCCTTGGCCAGCCGAACGAGCCGCGGTTCGCGAATGGGAAACGCGAGACCTGTGTTGGCCTGCGTTGAGGACAGCACCGACGAATGCCTCGTGTTCCCCGCTTTGGCAGGGCACAGGCAATTGCCTGAGCCGGAGAAGAAACCCAGACCATGCACATGAAACTCCATCGTTTTTCCTGCCTCTTCGTCCTTCCTTTGCTCGCTTCCGGCGCTTCACCTAAGATCCCGGGTGTGAGCGCGGCGATGCAAAAGGCGGTTGAGAACGGCGAGATTTCCGGCGCCGTCACCGTCGTCGCCACGAAAGACCGAGTTCTCCACTGCGACGCGACCGGCCTGGCTGACATTGGCCGCAAGGAACCGATGCGGTCGGACTCGCTCTTTTGGATCGCCTCGATGACGAAACCGGTCACGGCCGTCGCGGTGCTCATGCTCCAGGATGAGGGTAAGCTGAAGGTCACAGACCCGGTCGCGAAGTACATCCCGGAGTTCGCTGGGCTTAGGACGCCCTCGGGCAAACCTGCCGACCTTACGATCGCCCAACTGCTGACCCATACCTCGGGCCTCGGTGAAGCGCCCAGGGAAGGGGCGTCCAAGGCACGGACGCTGGCTGATCTTATCCCGTTATTTCTGGCTGCGCCGATGCAGTATGAGCCGGGAGCGAAATGGAGCTACACCCAGTCCGGCATCAATGTCGCGAGCCGGATCGTTGAAATCGTCAGCGGCCTGCCTTTCGATATCTTTCTGCAGAAGCGCATCTTCGATCCGCTGGGCATGAAGAACACGACCTTCTATCCCACTCAGAAGCCGGGGGCGCACCTGGTTGTTGCCTGCAAGAAGAGCCCGACCACAGGCGCACTGGAGGCGGCGCCACCACCCAGCGGCTTCGGTGTGGAAGGTCGTCCGCCCCTGGGCAACGGCGGCCTCTTCTCTACGGGCCCCGACTACGCGCGCTTCTGCCAGATGCTGTTGGCGGGGGGAAGGCTGGGCGGCAAGCGCTATCTTAGGCCCGAAGCGATGAAGCTGCTGACGACGGTTCAGACGGGCGACCTGCCGACCGGCTTTTTCCAGTCGCCCCAGTATGGCAGTCACGGCACCAACTATGGCTGGGGGATCGGCACGTGCATTTTGTGTGCGCCGCATCCGGGCGTGGCCGCCATGCTCTCACTCGGCACCTTTGGTCACGGGGGCGCCTGGGGGACCCAGGCGTGGATTGATCCCGTGCGCGGGGTCGCGTTCATCCTCATGGTCCAGCGCACTGATTTTCCCAACAGTGACGCGAGCGAGGTCCGCCGCGCGTTTCAAGAGGCGGCGGTAGCCGGGCTGAAGAAATAGAGGTTCGACGTCGTCGGCACTGCCCGGCTGACGGTGCAAACGCGCTTCACGGGATGGCAGTTGGCCTTTATGAAACAACTATTGTCATGGTGGTTGGTGCTGGTGTGCGCCGTCGGCGTCGCCCGCGCCCAGTACACGGGATTCCTCCGGGCCAAGGATGCCCGGATTGTGGATGGTCAGGGACAAGAGTTCATTCTCCGAGGGATGGGACTCGGCGGCTGGCTGTTGCAGGAGGGCTACATGCTGCGGGTCAACCGGGACGGCACGCAGCATTCGATCAAGGCCCGCATTACCGAGCTCATCGGGGAAAAGGATTGCGCCAGGTTCTACGAATTCTGGCGGCAAAACCACATGACCAAAGCGGATGTTGACCTGCTGGCGAAGTCGGGTTTCAACAGCATCCGGCTGCCAATGCACTACAACCTGTTTACGCTCCCCACCGAGGAGGAGCCGGTGAAAGGCCGGAACACCTGGCTGACCACCGGATTCACCCTCACCGACAACCTGCTGGCCTGGTGCAAGGCCAACCGGATGTACCTGATCCTTGATCTGCATGCTTCTCCGGGCGGTCAGGGCCATGACACCAACATCGCCGATGCCGATCCGGCGAAAGCCTCGTTGTGGGATAGCGAAGCGAACAAGCAGAAGGCCATCGCGCTCTGGCGTAAGCTGGCCGAGCGATACGCGAGCGAGCCGGCTATCGGCGGCTACGATTTGCTCAATGAGCCGAACTGGACCTTTGAGGGCAAAGACAAGAACGGCAAGGAGGATGCTTCCAACCAGCCGATTTGGGAGCTGTACAAGGCCCTGACCAAGGCCATCCGCGAGGTGGACACGAATCACATGATCATCATTGAAGGCAACGGCTGGGGCAACAATTACAACGGCTTTCCGGGTCCGTGGGACGACAACATGGTGATGAGCTTCCACAAGTATTGGAACCCCAACACCGAGGAAGCCATCGCGCGCTTCCTCGCCCTCCGGGAAAAGTATGGGGTGCCGCTTTGGCTGGGCGAAAGCGGCGAGAATAACAATCAATGGTTTCGCGAGTGCGTCGCGCTGATGGAGAAGAACCACATTGGCTGGTCATGGTGGCCGCACAAGAAGGTGAACTCGGCTTCGTGTATCCTCACGATCACACGCCCTGATGACTTCAAGAAGCTACTTGATTATTGGAACAGGAACGGAGAACGGCCCTCGCGAGAAATCGCGGCGAAAGGACTATTCGAGTTGGCCGAGAACGCGAAGGCGGGCAATTGCCGATTCAACACCAATGTGGTGCGGGCATTGATCCCAACAGCTTCCGCAACCCCGGCTCCGGCGCGCTGAGGACACCCAACCGGAAGCAGCCGGCACCAAAGCGGCTGCGAGTCGCCTCATGCTTTGATTGCCGATATGCTGCCAACTACGCTAGAATTAGCTTTATCCCCACGACGAGTTCATTCGTCGTTCTCCTTGTTTTTGGGGCGAACGCCGGCTTTCCGCGTGGCCCTTTGCGCCTCGATCCTGCTGTTAGCCCCACCGGCGGCAAGCCTCGCCCAACCAACTCAAGCTCCCTCGTCAGCCAAACGCAAGTTCAGGGTGTTGGCCTTGGCTGAGCCGGGAGGCCATCACATTGCTTTCACCGAGGCAGCCAGGCCCTGGCTCAAGAAATGCGGGGAAGAAGACGGGTTTGCAGTGGATTTCATCAACAACACGGCACCAGTGACCGAAGCCTTGCTGGCCAAGTACCAGCTTGTCCTTCAATTGGACCTCGTCCCGTATGGCTGGAAGCCGGAAGCGATGGCGGCCTTCAAGTCCTACATCGAGCAGGGCAAAGGCGGCTGGGTAGGACTACATCACGCCACCCTCTTAGGCGAGTTCGATGGCTACCCCATGTGGCCTTGGTTTTCGGATTTCATGGGGAAAATCAGGTACAAGAATTACATCCCGAAGTTTGCCTCAGGAACGGTACACGTCGAGGACAAGTCGCATCCGTGCATGAATGATGTCCCGGAGTCCTTCGTCATACCAAAGGAGGAGTGGTACACTTGGGATCGCAGCCCGCGGCCGAACGTCCGCGTCCTGGCCAGCGTGGATGAAGCGACCTACTCGCCTGCTTCCGATATCAAAATGGGCGACCACCCGGTCATCTGGACCAACGAACGCGTTGCCGCGCGCAACGTGTACATCTTCATGGGCCATGGCCCTGATCTTCTGGAAAACAAAGCGTTCACCACGATCTTACGCAACGCGGTTTTGTGGGCCGCGGGAAGGTAACTTACAGAGGCAATTCCATGATGATTGACTCCAGATCGAATCGCGCGGGCGTAGGGGTGGCGGCGTTTTGCATTGCTTTCTTCTGCGCCGTCAGCATTTTTGCGCAGTCGATTCCGCCCAAATTCAAAGTTATCGCCTTTTATACCGGCAAGAGCGATAAGGCGCACATCAGCTTTGTGAGAGAAGCGAACCGGTGGTTTCCCAAAATGGCCGCTGAACATGACTTCACCTATGATTCCACCGATAATTGGGAGAACCTGAACTCGGAGTTTCTTGCCAAATACCAGGTGGTTCTCTTCCTGGACACCCGGCCCGATGCGCCTGCTCAGCGCGAAGCATTCCAGAAGTATATTGAAAACGGCGGCGGGTGGATGGGGTTCCATTTTGCCGCGTTCGCCTTGACTCCGTCGCAATTTCCGCAGAACTGGGACTGGTATCACAATGAGTTCTTAGGAGCGGGCTCGTACGCGGGCAATACCTGGAGACCCACCGCCGCCATCCTCAAGGTGGAAGATGTCCGACATCCGGCAATGAGGGGCCTGCCGGAAACCTTCAAGGCGTCCCCAAACGAATGGTACAGATGGACCTCTGATCTGCGAACGAACCGCAACATCAGAATCCTGGCATCGATCGATCCTGCCAGTTTTCCGCTTGGAACCGGGCCGAAGCAGCATGAAATCTGGCATAACGGTTATTATCCCGTCGTCTGGACCAATCAAAAATACCGGATGGTCTATTTCAATATGGGGCATAACGACCTTGATTATGAAAACAAGACCAACCGCGAACTGTCGTTTACCTTCGATAATGAGGTGCAGAACAAGCTGATCCTCAATGCCTTGGAATGGCTCGGAACCGGAAAGCCAGCACCAACGAGGGACATGGTCCTATGGTATCGCCAGCCGGCAGAGAAGTGGCTCGAGGCACTGCCCCTTGGCAATGGCCTGATGGGCGCTATGGTTTTCGGCGGAATTCAGGAGGAACGCATCGCGCTCAACGAATCCAGCTTCTGGTCAGGACGGCCCCACGACTACGACGATCCCAAAGCCATCAACTACTTTGTCCAAGTGCGCGACCTGGTTTTTGCCGGTAAATTTCAGGAGGCCGAAAAGCTGGCCGACAAACACTTCTACGGCGAACCTGCGGCACAACAGGCTTATCAGCCGCTCGGTGACTTGCTGCTCTCATTTGACGAAATCCAGAAGGCTGACGACTACTACCGCGAGCTGGATCTGGAGACGGGCGTGTCGAAGGTCCGGTACGAGGCGGGCGGCGCTACTTTCACGAGAGAGGCGTTTATCTCGTATCCGGACCGTGTAATGGTTGTGCGGCTCACCTGCGACAAGCCGGGGCGTGTCTCGGTGCGGGCTCAGTTGAAAAGCCCGTATCAGGACAGGGTGACTGCCCAGCCCGGCAAAATGGTGATGGAGGGATGCTGGAAAGGACTGATCACCAACAACTGGTTGATTGCTCCGGTGGAGGGCAAAGGTCTGCGTTTTCAAACCACGCTCCTGGCGCTTCCAGAAGGTGGCGGATCTGAAGCAAGCGATTCCTATCTGCATATTCGCAACGCGGATGCGGTTACCTTCATTCTGGCTGCGGCGACGAGCTTTGTTAACTACCACAACATCGGTGGCGATCCCGCAGCGGTTTGCGGTAGGGTTCTTTCGGCGATTCCCGGCGCAGATTACACCACACTGCGCCGCCGCCACGAGGCCGACTTCCGCGCGCTAATGAGCCGGGTGCGCCTCCAAGTCGGCGACGGCTCCAGGAACAACTTGCCGACCGACGAGCGGCTCAAAGCAACGCGGGAGGGCAATGCCGATCCGAACCTGGAAGCCCTTTGCTTCCAGGTGGGCCGGTATCTCCTGGCCTCCAGCAGCCGCGCCGGAGGTCAACCGGCCAACCTCCAGGGAATCTGGAACGAATCCGTTTCTCCCCCGTGGGGCAGCAAATACACGATCAATATCAACACGGAGATGAATTACTGGCAGGCCGAGGTATGCAATCTCGCCGAGTGCGATCAGCCATTATTCGACCTCCTTCAAGACATCGCAGTGACGGGCGCCAAGACTGCCAAGACCTATTATGGCTGCGGCGGCTGGGTAGCCCATCACAACATTGATCTCTGGCGGGGAACGGCGCCTGTGGATGCGGCGCGATTCGGGATGTGGCCTGTAGGTGGAGCCTGGCTCTGCCAGCATTTATGGGAGCATTACGCTTTCACCGGTGACCGGCGGTTCCTCAAGGATTACTACCCGGTCATGAGAGGTGCCGCCCAGTTCCTGCTCGAAATGATGGTGGAGGAGCCCAGGCATCATTGGCTGGTGACGCCCTTTTCCATGTCCCCGGAACACGGCTATCTCGACGGGAATGGGAAACTGGCGTTTCTGTCTCCTGCGCCGACGCTGGACGTTGCGATCATCAGGGAATTATTCCCGCACTGCATCGCGGCAAGTCAGGTGCTCGGCGTGGACGAGGACTTTCGGGGCAGGCTGGAGGCCGCGCTCAAAAGACTTCCGCCCTACCAAATCAATTGCCGGGGCTATTTGCAGGAATGGATTGATGACTGGCAGCCCGGCGATCAGGGCCACAACTGTTCGCCGAACTTCACCATTTACCCCGGCAGCTCCGTCACACTGCATTCCACCCCCCAACTGGCGGGTGCGATCTTAAAATGGATGGAGCAGCGCCACAGCCGTGGCGGTTGGCCTTTGGCCTGGGATATCTGCGTGTGGGCACGATTGGAGAGAGGCGACAAGGTTGACAACTGCTTGCAGACGCTGGTGCGGAATTCGCTGGCCCCCGACCTCCACAATGCCGGCGCCAATCAGTCGGACGCCAGCTTTGGTCTCACAGCCGGCGTGGCAGAGGCACTGCTGCAAAGCCACGCCGGCGAAATCAGCCTGTTACCGGCCCTGCCCGGCGGCTGGAGCGATGGGTCCATTAGCGGCCTCCGGGCGCGTGGCGGATTCGAAGTTGGTATGCAATGGAAGAACGGCAAACTGCACTTGGCAGAAATTCGCAGCCGTAATGCTTCCGCCTGCAAAGTGCGGTATGGAGCACGAGCAGTGGAGTTGTCGCTCAAGCCCGGCCAGACCATCCGTTTGAACGCTGACCTCTCGGCCATGAATTGAACTGGGGTCTTCTCGCCTTGCCCAATCAGGATGACCGGATTTTAAACGAGGGGAATATAATGAACACGCACGAAGGCTACCGCCCCGCGGCCCGGAGTTGGTGGAGTTCCTCGCCGCCTCCCCGGGCACTATTCTCAAAGGCGGAGGCTATAAACGGGATTCCCCATGGCCGACGCGTAGAGGATATGGTTCACCGGGTCCCATGCGTAACAACCGAACCAGTTCGGGCTGAAGACGTAATTCCCTTGCTTCGGCTTGAGATTGGCCACGCGCGTCCAAGCCTTGCCGGCGTCTCTGGTCACAAAAACACCGTCGTGCCCGATGATCACCATTTCGCTCTCGTCATGGCCGAAGAAGGGGCCTTGCCAAATACCGATAGCCGCTCCTTGCGGCTGCCAGCCAGCCCCCAGATCCTTGCTGACGAGCAGGCCGGTTGCGGTCCCCAAATAATGAACGCCTTGAAAGAGCACGGGAATCCGTGTCTGAGGATTAGCAGGAGAGACTTTGGCCCAAGTCATCCCCGTGTCCGTGCTCCGATGGATTCCTTCCCCCTTGCTGTAAATGAAGGTCGTCCGATCCAAGGCGCCGACCATGGAGATACGGTCCCGGTCTTCGTTTAAGTGGATCGTCAACGGTTTCCAGGTAATACCTCCATCGGTGGTCACATAGACCTCCCCCGGCGGATTGGTTTCATGTTTCGCAGCAATTATGGTCTTGGGGTCAGAGACCCCCCAATCTACGGAGCCGAAATCCCAATTGCGTCCCAGGTTGGCAAAAATCTTCCAGTTCCGCCCGTCGGTCGTCCAACCCGCCGAGCCATCCAGAGAAAACGAGGCCATTCTCGTTGGCGCGTTCTGATCCACGCTAGTGGCCCAGCCGGTCTCGTCTCTTCCGGAAACCGTGTTATCGTCAATCCGCTGCCACGTCTTGCCTTTGTCGGAACTGCGCCAAAGGCCGCAACCGACGACTTTGATGACCACCTCGCCCGTGAGCCGGTTCACCACTACACCCGAACAGCCGCCAGGCCAGGCCAGCTTGGCGCCGTTGTTGGTGAGGCGCTCTAGCAACGAACTTGAAATATCTGACCACGTGTCCGCCGCCGATAGGGGAGCCGGTGTCAGTGCCGCTGCGCCGCCGATGAACAGCATGATTCCACGCCGCCATGCCTGGCGCCTGAGACAGAAAATCGCATGCATGCTTATGGACATGGTTTATCGTTGCACATCGGCGTCATGGTTTCGCTTTGATATTCGACAGCTTCGACTGGGCTCATGTCCGTAATATGGGGCGTGGAACCCCACGTCCAGCCTGAATATCAACCTCGACCGTTCCCTGACCAGTGCGGTACAGGCTCGCATTGGGCGGGCGCACCACGGAAAAGAATTAACTGCGCCTTGCCGCGCTTCATGAATATTGTAATGATGTAACGCCTTTGGGGCCGAATGTTATCGAATGAACACTGTGCTGGAACAAAAAGGAAATGCAATGAAAGCTCCCGTCGTCATTCTGCGTTGGTTGATTCTGCTATCTGCAATGGTCGCCTCATCTGCTGTTCAAGCAGTGTGGATCGAAGATGAGGTTTCGACGAATAAGATCACGGTCACCGCTTCCAGCCAATACGGACCGGAGCAGACAGCGAGGCATTTGTTGGAAGGGGCGGGGATGCAGGGTGGCGTCCACGATAACGACGGCTCGGCACAGACGATGTGGCATAGCGCGCAGCGACCAGCGGCGACCAACCCGGCGGCGGGCCTGCCGGCGTCGCCGGCGTGGGTCCGCTTCGATTTTGCTCAACCGCAAAGATTCGATTCGATTCACATTTGGAACCACAACCAGGCGAATCTTACGGACCGCGGCTTCCGCCGGACGCGCATTTTCGGGTCAGCGGACGGCACCAGATGGTTCGCACTGACAACAACCGAGGTCATCGAGTTGCCCCGCGCGAACGGGAGTCCCGGGCTCGAGGCGATCGTCATCGCCAATACCGCGAAGGCGCAAGCGTTGAAATCGGTCGTGATCGCGGCCGAGGCAAAGGACGGGAATTACGGCAGCGATTATTACGGCCTGAGTGCCGTGCGGTTCGGCGTCGGGCGGGAAGTGGCAGAAGCGGATTTGCCATTGCCGACGGGCATGGCCTGCGCGGCCCTTCCATATTGTCCTTATCGGCCCGATGGCAAACCGGGCCGGGAAGTGGCCATCTCACTCCGAGGCGCGAAGCTTTACGGCGCCGTGACGTTCGACGTCGAATGTGCCGGCGCGAAGGAGCAAACAACATTGCCGGCGGATGCGCGCGGAGCGGAGCATTTTTCGGTTCTCCTGCCCGCCGGGATAGACGTCACGAAAGAATGCGAAGCCACCGTGGAGCTCCATTCCGGCCGCGCAACGCTGAAGGAAACGGTGAGTGTTCCGGCGTGCAGGCCGCGAATCTATTACGTGCTCATGCACTCGCACTGTGACATCGGCTATACGGACATCCAGCCGCACATCGCGGCCAAGCAGGCGCAGAACGTCATCCACGCGCTGGAACTGATCGAGAAGACGAAGGACTACCCGCCCGAGGCGCAGTTCCGATGGAACACGGAGGTGTTCTGGCAGGTCGAACAGTTCTACAAGGTTGCGACGCCGGACCAGAAGCAGAAGTTCGAACAGGCGGTGCGGGAACACCGGATTGGGCTCGACGCGATGTATGGCAACCTGCTGACCGGCCTAGCGCGCGGAGAGGAGTTGCTGCGGCAAATGGAATTTGCCACAGAGCTCGGCCGGCGTTGCGGCGTTAAGGTGGATTCCATGATGATCAGCGACGTGCCGGGACTGATCTGGGGCATCGTGCCATCGCTGGCCCAGGCAGGGGTGAAATACATTTCCGACGGCCCCAATGCCTCGAGCGGCATGGTGGGCGACCGCATCGGATATGTCCGGGTGCAGTGGGAGAATCATCCGTTCAGATGGGTTTCGCCGTCCGGCAAGGAGCGCGCGATTTATTGGGGGGCGCAAGGCGGCTACTCCATTGGCCATCATTGCGGCTCGATCCGGGACGCCATTGCTGAGCTGACGACGCAGCTCGAGGAATGGGGCTATCCTTACGACATCGTGCAACTGCGCTGGACGAAAGGCGACAACGGGGGACCGGACGAGAGCGTGATGCCGACCGTCCGCGATTGGAATGCAAAGTATGCGTGGCCGAAGCTCATCATTTCCACCACGAGCGAGATGTTTCACGAATTCGAACGGCGCTACGGCGACCAGCTCCCCGTTTATCGTGGCGACATGACGCCGTATTGGGAAGATGGCGCGGGCTCCAGCGCGCGCGAAACCGGCATCAACCGCTTGGCGTCCGATCGGATGACGCAGGGAGAGATTCTGTGGACTCTGCTGAAGCCGGAGGCCTTGCCAGCGGAGGGCTATGCCGAGGCGCTCAAGAACATCGCGATGTATAGCGAGCACACGTGGGGCGCCTACAACAGCATCAGCGCGCCGGATTCGGAATTCGTGAAGGCGCAGTGGAAGATCAAGCAGGCTTTCGCGCTGGACGGTGAATCCCAAACGAAGCACTTGCTGGCTGAGGCGCTCGCGACGCGCGGCCCCGCGCCGGAGGTGGCGAACGCGATTGATGTTTTCAACACGGCCTCGTGGCCCCGGACGGATCTGGTCACGCTGCCGAAGACGATGAAGGTCGTCGGCGACATCGTGAAGGATGAGCGGGGCGAGGTTGCGCCATCGCAGCGGCTGGCCAGCGGTGAGCTCGTTTTCGTTGCGAGAGACGTTCCCCCGTTCGGCGGGCGGCGTTTCACTCTCGAGGCCGGCAGCGCGAACGCAACCGGGACCGCGAGAGCCGACGGCACAACCCTTTCCGATGCCGCAATCATGCTGCGGCTCGACCCTCAATCCGGCGGGATTGCGAGCCTGCGCGCCAACGGGGTAGATCACGAGTTCGTGAACGCCGCCGCGAAGCTGGGATTGAACGGATATATCTATCTTCCCGGCGGGAACATGAGAGACGCACAGCGCAACGGCCCGGCAAAGGTGACGGTGATGGAGCATGGCCCGCTCGTGGCATCCCTGCTCGTCGAATCCGATGCGCCGGGTTGCAACCGGTTGCTGCGGGAAATCCGGCTGGTGAGCGGCCTTGATCGGGTCGAGATCATTGACACCATTGACAAAAAGGCCATTCGCGCGGTGGAGGGGGTTCATATTGGTTTCGGTTTTGACGTTCCCAGCGCTGTGTTGCGCATTAACATTCCGTGGGGCGTAATCCAGCCCGAGGTGGACCAGCTTGCCGGCGCCTGCAAGAATTGGTTTTGTGTCGAGCGCTGGGTTGATATCTCGAACGATAAACTGGGAGTGACGTGGTCCACGGTTGAAGCGCCGCTCGTCGAGGTCGGCGGCCTGACGGGGAACCTGCCCCGTTCCCAGCCAAACCCGAAAGCGTACCTGTCCAGGATCGCGCCGTCGCCGACCATTTATTCGTGGGTGATGAACAACCACTGGCACACCAACTATCGTGCCGACCAGGAGGGCGAGACGGTCTTTCGCTACGCGATGCGTCTGCACCGCGACTACGATCAGGTGGCGGCCGCACATTTCGGAATCGAATCCACCGAGCCGCTCATTGCGGCGTCCGCCACAGGTCCCGCGCCCGCCGGCTCGCTCGTCGAGATTTCCCCCGGCCCGATCCTCATCACGTCGCTCACGCCGAGCGCGGATGGCCGGGCGTTGCTGCTGCGGCTCTACAACACCGGCCAATCAGCAGCCCAAGCCTCGCTCAAGTGGAATGGGGCGACGCCGAAAGAGCTTTCCGTTTCCGATCTCGCCGGCCTGCCCGGCGGACGGGTGGGGGGCCCGATGAAGCTCGCGCCCTACGAGGTGCGCACATTGCGGGCGGAATTGAAGTAGATGCGGCCTATTCTTTCCAATCATTGGGGGAATCAGGCGTCGAACATTCTGCGCTCGCAACATGCGCTGGGCCGCGCAGCCGTGGTCCTGGTGCTGTTGGCCGCACCGTCGCTGCGGGCGCATCCCATTTCCATCATCACCAGCGAGGCGTTGGTTCATCGGGACAGAATCGAAGTGAAGATCGCCGTGATGCCGGAGGATTTTCTGCTCGTGTACGGGCTGTCCGCGAATGACCAATCGCGCATTGCGACGGATGATATCACCAAGTCCGCAGAAAGGCACCGAGAGTTTTTGCTCAACGGCCTGGTGATACGCGACGCGGAGGGAAACCGCCTGGGAGGCAAGGTCGTCAAGATCGAGATGCCCGCGCTGCCGGCGGAGGGGCTGCCGGTCACGGATTTGATGGCGACTACGATAGCCTATCGTCTCGAATACCCGCTGGCGAAGCAGCCGTCGCATCTGACATTTCAACAATATTTCGGGGGCGATTCGTTTGCGATGCCAGCTATCGCGGAATTGGTAGTGACGCGCGAGGGATTGCCGCCGGAGCCGGTCGTCCGCATTCCCGGCGACGAAGGCGTCCAGACCATCGCGTTCGATTGGAACGAGACTTCGCGGCCGGAGACGGGCGATTACGCGGAGGCGAAGGCGCGCGAGGAGGAGAAGCGGAAGCAGAACATGGGCATTGCCAGCTATTCGGCGACCTACACCTTTGTGTATATCCAGAACCAGGAGGTTCGCGTTGAGATCCTGATGCCGCTGCTGACGGTCGAACTGTGGCAACCGGTCGCCCGGACCAACGCGGATTTCATCGAGGTTTCCGAACAGCTCGCGGCACGGGACACGCTGGAACGCTTCTTCACCGAAGCCAATGAGATGAGGATTGACGGCATCGCGGTGAAGCCAAGGCTCGACCGGTTGGATTTCTACGGGGTTGACTTCAAGGACTTCGCGATGCGGGCCGAGCCGCGCCGGCTGAGCGCTTGGACCGCGCGCGTGGGTGCGATCCTGACCTATGCGACCAAGGGGGCGCCGGGCCATGTGGATTTGAACTGGACGCTGTTCAACAACCAGATGCTCGTGGCGCGGGCCGTGATATTCGCCTACGACAAAGGCTCGCGGTTCACGTTTTCGCCGCGCGAGTCGGTTTTCCGATGGGACAATCCCGGCGCCCCACCGCTCCCGGCGGTGACGGCGGTTTCGTCGGGCGAGAAGGCGCGCGAGCTGGTCGCCGAGTCGCTGCTGCGCAACATCTATCGCGCGTTCGATTATCCGAGCGAATCAGACATTTATGACGCCCTGGCGCGGAGCGTCCAGGGTGATTTGTTGGCCGAGTTGTATTTGAAGATCAAGCAGGGCCTCATCATGCAGGAGCAGGGCGGCGCCGTGGCGCGGGTGCAGAAAGTCACCGTGGTCAAGACCGAGCCGGCGGAGGCGAAGAGCCGGAGCGGCTTCGCCGAACGCGTGACCTGGCAGGTCGAGGGAACCGTCGAGCACTGGGGCCATATTCACACGCGAGTCAACGAGTATTCAGCCGACCTGGATATAGAACCAGCGGGGGGGGCGTGGAAAATCAGCGCTATGAACGTGGATCGGCAGAACCAGGTGAAGAGCACCGTGATCCTGAGAAGACTGTGATCGCAATTTCCAACCTGGAATTCCATTTCCCGCATTCCGATTTCCGGCTCGCCGTGGGGTCGCTGCAGGTGGCCCAGGGGAAGCGCGTGGCGATCATCGGCCCGAGCGGATCAGGGAAAACGACGCTGCTGCATTTGCTCTCCGGCATTTTGTCCCCGGCGCGAGGAACGATTCGCGTGCAGGACCGCGAACTCAGCGCACTTGGCGACCCGGCCCGCCGGGCCTTTCGCATTACGCAGATCGGGCTGATTTTCCAGAGCTTCGAGCTCATCAGCTATCTCGACGTGTATGAGAATATTCTGCTGCCGTACCGGCTGAATTGCGCGCTGCGGTTCGGGCCGGAGGTCGCCCGCCGCGCGGAGCAGCTCGCGCGGGAGACGGGCATCGCGCATCGGCTCCGTTACTTTCCCCACCGCCTTTCGCAGGGGGAGAAACAGCGCGTGGCCATCTGCCGCGCCATGCTGCCTGAGCCGCCCCTGCTGCTGGCCGATGAGCCGACGGGGAACCTCGACCCGTCCGCAAAGCAGCGGGTGGTGGATCTCCTTTTCCAACAGACCGAGCGCACCGGGGCGACGTTGCTCATGGTCACTCACGACACGGAACTTGCGGCGCGCTTCCCGCGCGTCATCAACTGCCGCGATTTCGCGGGGGAAGGCCGGCCATGAGAAACGTGCTGGTGCTGGCGCTGCACTGTTTGCGTTTTAACAAAATCAAGACCCTCATCTTGGTTTTCAGCATTGCCGCCGCCATTTTTCTGCCGCTGGCGGTCAACCTGCTCGTGCGTGACTACCAACGCGACCTGCTGGCGCGCGCGAGCGCGACCCCGCTGGTGGCCGGCGCTCCCGGCAGCCGTCTCGATCTGGTTTTGCACGCGCTCTATTTCCGGGGCAAACCGGCACACGACCTGACCATGGGCGACGTAGATGCGATCAACGCCAGCGGCCTGGCGCTCGCAATTCCCGTCCTTGGAAAACATACCGCCCGGGGTTTTACGATCGTGGGCACGTCGCTGGAATATTTCGATTTTCGCGGGCTGCGCGTCGCGAATGGCGCCGGGCTGACGCAGCTCGGCGACTGTGTGCTGGGGGCGGCGGCAGCCAGGAAGCTGCAACTTCAACCGGGTGGGACATTGATGAGCGACGCGGAGAATGTCTTCGATCTCGCCGGTTCGTATCCCCTTAACCTGCGCGTCAAGGGAATCCTCACACCGACGGGCACCGCCGACGACAACGCCGTGTTCGTGGACGTCAAGACGGAATGGCTGATTCTGGGCATCCTGCATGGGCATCAGGACGTGGAGAAAGCGGACCCGAGCCTTTTGCTTGCGCGCGACGCGAAGAACATTACTGCGAGCGCGGCGATGCTGCCGTTTCAAGAGGTGACGACTTCCAACATCGCGCTCTTTCACATGCACGGCGATCCGGCGAGCTTCCCCATTAGCACGATCATCGTGGTGCCGCGGGATGACAAGTCGGCGGCGATTTTGCGCGGACGATACCAGGACCCGAAGTTGCAGGTGCAACTGCTCGTGCCCAGGACCGTGGTCTCCGAAACGCTGGAGATCGTCTTTCGGGTGAAGCGCTTCTTCGACGCGCAGGCGCTGCTGGTCGGGGTGGCGGTGGCGTTTCTGCTCGCGCTGGTGGTGTTGCTGTCGCTCCGCCTGCGGCGCGGCGAGATGGAGACGATGTTCAAGATCGGGTGCGCGCGGACGACGGTTGTCTGGCTGCTGGCGACGGAGATTGCGATCGTCGTCGCGGTGGGCACCGCCATTGCGGTTGCACTTTCGTGGATCGTGGTGGCGAATCTCGGATTGTCTTCGGCCCGGGCAGGTGTGCCGGAGCGGGTGCCTGGGATTAAACAATCAATCAGCGCGAAGAGGCGCGTCGCCGTTGTGAACTACCCGCTGGAGTATTTCACGAAGCGGATAGCGGGGGAACATGTCGAGGTTTTCTTCCCCGTACCGCGCGAGGAGGACCCAGCGTTCTGGAAGCCGCAGGACAAGGACATCGAGGAATTACAGCGGGCGGATTTGATATTGCTCAATGGAGCGGAGTACGAGAAGTGGCTGCCGGGGGCAGTACTGCCGCTCGCAAAGCAGGTGGTCACCTCACAGGTTTTCGCTGAGCGGTATGTGACAAACGGGGAGGTCGTTACGCACAGCCACGGTCCGCAGGGGATGCACAGCCACGGGCTGATTGACTTCAACACATGGATGGACCCGAGACAAGCGGCTCTCCAGGCGCAGTCCATCCATGATGAACTCGTGCGATTGGTACCGGAGGCGACGAAGGACTTCGATGCGAATCTAAAGGCGCTGCAGAAGGACCTAGCGGGGGTTGATTCGGCCATCGAACAGGCGTCCGCGGCGCTTGGCAATTCGCCGCTGCTCGGCTCGCATCCGGTTTATCAATATGCCGCGCGCCGCTACGGCTGGAATCTGAAGAGCGTCCATTGGGAACCGGATGAGATGCCGTCGGACGAGGAGTGGCAGAAATTTGACAAACTGCGCCGCGAGCATCCCGGCAAGATCATGATCTGGGAAGAAGAGCCGCTGCCAAAAGTCGCCGAACGACTTCGCCAAATGGGCATCGAACCCCTCGCCTTCGAGACCTGCGCGAGCGAACCGGAGAAGGGCGATTATCTAACCGCAATGAAAGCCAACGCCGCGCGTCTCGCCGCGATGACTGCAAAACTCCGCTAGCATGGCATCTCGACCCTGGTAATTCTCTTCGATGATTGCTTCAAGCCAGAGCCGGCGCTGTGGCATCACGACATCTTGCGCGCGGATGGCACGCCCTTCGACGCTCGGGAGGTTCAATTCATCAAAGTGACATCAGACGTAACCCAGTGCGAACGCTGAGGATACGGTTCAACCTGGATGCCGCAGTTGAACAGCGAAGTCACGAAGACGCGAAGGCTGAAAACAAGGCAATGCTTGCCATTTGACCAAAGTCGGAAACCTCCACCTGGCAGGTGAACCCAAATCCGCCCCCGAACTTGCCATCTCCCAGCTCTTTCTTCGCGTCTTCGCGCCTTTGTTTCCGGAGGCGGTCAGGGGGCGGCCCGAGGAGGGTTGCGTAAGGTGCTGGGGATCCTGCGCTTGTGCGCGCGAATATCGCAGTCGCTTTCCGGGCTGCCGCCCATAGCCACACCGTTACCCCACCGTAGCACCTCTAACCCCGGGTTAGAGGTGCTACGGTGGGGCTACGGCGAGGCTACAGGGAGCCTATGGGCCTGTGAGCGGGAATAGATAAAGGGGTCAACCCATAGCTTGGGTCATTTCTGGCGGCTCCGCCCGTCATATCCCCAGTTGCCCCTGGCTCGCGCTGGCGGCTCCGCCCCCGCGCATATAGCTGTGCAAGCTCCGATTTGCCGCCTTTGAGCTACCCAGGTGCATCCTCGCGGCAATCACTTTGGTCGAGAGTGTCGTTTCTCGCCTCAGCCGCGCCGCAATCGCCAGCTTGACTGCGTCGTTCTTGCGCCGAGCGAGCAGGTCCGCTTCCTGCCAGCCCTGCCGCTGCAGTTCCTCGGCGATGAGCCGCTCCGCCTTGGCCTCGGCACTGGCCCGGTGCAACTCACCGGCGTGATGCTCCCCAAGCTTGCCCTCCATCCTCAGCAACATCTCCCGCCTGAAGCTCTGGCTGCCCAAACACCAGCCCCGCCGCAACTCCTTGAGGGCCTCCGGATCCGTCTCCTCCAGCCGCCGCCTTTCCATCCACTGCTCGAACTGCGCCCGGCTCGTCGGCGTGTCCTCCTGGATTCCGTGCTCCCCCAGCAGCCGGTCCACCCGCACCCAGCACGGCCGATGCTCCGGCGCGGCCAGATACGCCCCAAAGCTGCTCCACGATTTGCCATCAGACAATAGGCATGCACTTGCCAATTGGTTTTCTGGCACGCTTCCGCCAGCGTCTTAATGAAGTCCTGCCGGTCCACGTCGTCCAGGAAGATCTTCTCCCGCCGGTCACTACGGCTCATGACGTGATACATCGCCCCAGGATACTCGATACGGAGCTTGCGCGGCATGGCGCTATACAAGACCAGGCTCAACCGACTGTCAATTCCCAAAATGACCCAAGCTATGGGTTGACCCGAATGGCGCTTAGACAGCGGGTCCATTTTTGCGATATTTGCTGCGGTGGAGCATTTCCTTCATCAGGTGGCGCGGGCGATTTAACTTCTGGAAAGGCTTAGGGCGGCGCTTTACGGCACGGGGTTCG
>Ga0326727_10004692_pt1 | contig 40472 bp, 43 predicted proteins | sample MB2enrmetagenome_FD_207643 | JGI IMG/M metagenome (GOLD analysis project Ga0326727, IMG submission 207643) | Lab enriched peat soil microbial communities from McLean, Ithaca, NY, United States - MB29MY | ecosystem: Environmental > Terrestrial > Soil > Wetlands > Peat | place: USA: New York...
GGACTCCCAGATCGCAGGACAACAAGGTTGGGAACCGTCGGCCAGACGGATGCGGATGTATACGGAGACTCTCTGTAGCTTTTGCTGTAGCTTTCTTGCCATTTCTGATTTCCTCGTCTGTCCAGCATTCTGGAAGTCGAGAAAATCAGTAATTATCGATGTAGCTTTTTTCCGTCTCCTGATAAGCCCTTCAGTCTTTAAGGCTTAGAAGAACTGGCGGAGAGAGTGGGATTCGATTTCCGCCAAGAATCAAAACCGCAGCAATGATGGAAAAATCGTGTTATTCCCTTGTCATTGCAGATGTTTAGAATCTGGCTGCGACGAAGTCCGACGAAGTTGACGAAGTCCACAGCAGCCAAATTCCGAGCGATTATACGCGAAAAAAGTAACAGAATAGTAACAAGAAAAGGATACGAAGCCCGGACTGTCATCCGAGCTTTTTCTATTTGCGTTTTGGAGGTCGCAAATGATCTAACAAGCATTTTGTGCAATAAAACGCGCCACACCCGCAATCACAGGGAGTAGTAGGGACGCTCTCCCCACAACCAGCGCACCGCCTCTGTTGGTCAGCCATGAGGGCAATTCTCTCGCCACTCGCCCCAGCAATGCAAGCCTAATTGAGCTACTACCAAAGGCGGCTTACGCAGTCCTCTTCTGAGCAGCCCTGACCTTCGCCCATCGCGCTCGCTGAGCGGCTGCGATCTTCCTGCGGGCCGCAGCCGACATCGTCTTCTTCTTGGGCATGGTGACGACGTTCTGCTTCTGCTTGCCTGTCCCGCGTACCTTCGCCCAACGCGCCCTCTGGGCAGCCGCGATCTTTGCCCTTGCTGCTGCCGACAGACGCCTCCGAGTTCCTGTCCCTTTCCCAGAGACCCCGGTAAGAGCGGCGAGAGCCGCATCCAGTTGTTCCACTGTCGTCGCAGCGTGATCCCGCTCTTTCCTCAACTGCTGGACAACAGCACCCAAGTTAGACATTGAATTCTCCTCGCCGGGGATTGTATCAACATGCGCCGGATGCCGTTTTCTACGGCGATTTGGCTAACCCGGATGAGGTTCAGGTCGGCTAGGGCGTTTCTGAGGTGTGGGCAGCCTTTGTGACCACCCCAGCGACCGTACAGGGAACCCGGCTGGTGGGACACGCTCAACGATTAAGTTCACAAGCTAAAAGGAAAACAACAGGGTGTAACGTTAGCCGGAAGCCTCGACTGGCACAACGAGTCCACCCTTCGCGCCTTTCGCCCTCAACCGTTCCACGTTTCCCGCGACCAGCGTTCTCAGGAATTCCGCGTTCGTGTAGGGTACTCGCATAAGGTTGCCCTTCAGCCAGCCCTTCATTCGGGCGACCGCTGCTTCCGGCTCGTGACGCCACTGCTGGAACATTCTTGTCGTCGTATGGGCGAGGAGGTCTGCGACCTGAACCGGGACGTTTCTCTTGTCGTCGAGCGGTTCCAGAACTCCCGCTGACTCAGCCCAATTCGGATTGCTCTCTTTGTATCCTTCCCATGATCGCTGAAACATTCCAGCCTTGCTGTGTTCGTCGTAGTGGAATGCGACAATCTGGCGATAAGGAAACTTGCGAACCTCGCTGAGAACAATGCCAATGAACATCTGATGTGCGAAGACATAAGGGTCTTTATTCAAGACGATTTCACCGTCAGGCTCACTCGACACCTGCCTGTAGTCGTCCATGAGCACGCCCATGCAAAAGGCATACAGGTTCGAGGTCGCGACGATTTGTTTGAGGTCAGCTAGGACAGCGTCAGCGATGACTCGTGCGGTCGTCAATCCGTGACGGTCAACCAACTTCCGCCGGAACTCTCCTTCGAGATTGACGCATTCATAAGTCCGAAAGTAATCGAGACCTTCGGACTCCAATCGCCTTGACCAGTACCTACTGACATCGAACCACTCGGCGCTTTCTGCCACGAACCCCGCGATGGAATAGATTGTCTTTTGCTGGGCGTCCGCGCTGTCGTCGATGTAGCAAGCCAACATCGTATGCTCAAAGAGTAGCACTCCAGCGGTATTCTCCATCGCTGACTACTGCCAATTTTGAATCCACGAGTCTTGGAGATCACTACAATAGAGACTCAACATGACCCTAGACGAATTCCGCCTATCACTCACCGCAACTGAGCCGCCTGCCGGACTCACGCACGCCCTCGCCGGGCTATGGTGGGACGCCAAGGGCGATTGGACTCCGGCGCACGAGTCCGCCCAGCGGGATGGAGGGATGGAGGGTGCGTGGGTGCATGCCTACCTGCATCGTAAGGAAGGCGATCAGGACAACGCTGGGTATTGGTACAAGCGTGCCGGGAAGCCCGCGTGCCGGGAGCCGTTCGATGCGGAATGGCTGAGCATCCTCACTGCATTGCTAGGATAGCTTAGTGTAACTTGATTCTAGCGCGCCTTCGACGTAGCAGACCAGCTAAACGCAAACGGCTTCAGTGCCAGCTTCTTCCCGATTCGAGAAAGATTGATCGCGAGTGAGCCGTCCTCCAGCGTGTTGAGCGCAACGTGCCAGTATGACTTATCACCTCGCTCCGTCATGTTGAGGTTCTTTTTGTCCTTGTCCAAAACGGCATAAGGCACGGCGTAGGCTTCTGTGCGATCCATGCAAGAGAGTATGAAGTAGCTGTCCTTGCCTTCGCTGAGAAAACGATCCCAGTTGGGATGAAAAGCATACCAGTAAGGCTGGTACTCGCCTTCGTAGCGTTTGGAGACGGCGCAGCAGACGCGGAAGGTCTTGTCAGAACTCCAAAAAAGCGTGCGGCTGTATCGCACTAGCTCTTGCCCCTTAGAACGGGCAAAGGCTTCGACAGCCTCCAGTCGCTTTGCATTAAGCAATTCGGGGTCGGTGCGATCCTGCTTGAACGTGCCCTGTTCTTTGTCACCCTCTTCGACAGGTGGGTGCTCAGCAATCTGCTCCTCGACATCTACGGCAGTCGTGAATATGACGTCGATGATCCGGTCGATCTTCGTGTACTCGAACGGGCGAAGCAACTGCCGAATCTGGGAAAGCGTGGTCGGGTCGTCCGACTTCTCCTTTATCTGAACGAGCTTAATCAGCCGTTCCACGCTGATGAGGCGCATATCCCATGCGTACCGGGAACCACGCACCTGCGCCTCAAGCGCTCCCGTGTCCTCTCTACCCACGACAACAAGCATGGAGGCGTTCGGTTCGATCCTATGTTCCGCGTACAGCCGCTCTTTGTATGTTGCAATTTTGTCCAGCGAAACAGCGACGTAGTCCGTCGTTTTCACTTCAACCAAAATGTCTGAATCTCCCCCTGAACGCCAAAGTCCGTCGAAGCCGACTACAGTCTTCTTGCCCTGATAAAGCCCGTCCTCGACGTCGAAGTCTAACCTCCGACCCAACTCATTAACGATGTCTTGGAGGACGACACCACCCTTCTCGAACGAGTTCTCTAGGCAATACCTTGCGTAATTGAAGAGCGATTCGCTTGGGCAGACACGGAGGTACCCTCGGAACTCAATCGAAGCCTCCGATCCATCTCGAAGGTGACCGTCGCCAGCACTGGAGACAACTTGTTCGACCGTCATCTTCAACACTTCATCACGGCTGTTCTTCCAGAAGCTCATTAGCGGCATGCGCACATGATAAAGCAGAGCGCCCAGAATTTGGGGTGATTTGACGCATCAGACGCGGCTGGCGATACGTGGTCGAACTTATGCTGCCTCGGAACTATACTTGTCCGTCACTTATCGCGAATAGGAGCGATTCATCATGCCTGTTGAGTTGGTCTTGGTAACAACATCAGACGAGGTCAGGCAATCTTTAACCCGGTTCAATTCCGAGGCAAAACAGTTCCGTGATCGTGCTCTTTCACTGCTCCATCAGACGACCTACTGGGTGTACGACGATGATTCCGGCAGCTTCGGGCCTGCAAAGTTCGTTGGCTTCGACGATATGTCCTTCACGAAGTACGACGAGGCAGTCAATCGTCGCCATACAGGCGCTCGGTTCGACGGCTTCAGGACGCGTCGAGCAATCGAGTCCGTGCTAGGAGTGCCTTTTTCGCTTGATGAGGAACTCCCATCCAAGCTCGAAGCGTGGGCGCACTCGCTGCTAGGGTCGGATGCATTCGAAGGCGTAGACCGAACAAAGTGGACTTTTGTTCGACTGAGAGTTCATCGCAACTATTGGGCGCTACTCGCGAATCCCCAAATCTATGACATTGAATCAGCGATTGGAGAACTCGACGAAGATGACTGGACGGTTCACAACAGCGATGTTAGAGCGGAAGACCGCGTCCTTATCTGGAAAGCCAAGGGGCGGACTGAACATCGCGGGATTGTGGCTCTCGGCGAAGTTCTGACTGACGCGGCAAAAACGACTCCGCTACCAGCGAGCCGTAAGTATCACCTCGATGAAACGCTCATTTCAGCCGCAGAGAGGCGGGTCAGACTTAGATACGTTGTTCCACCGAACGCTCCACTCTGGCTGGAAGACGACAAGTCAGGTCTTTTGGCGAGTCTCGCCGTTGCCCGTGCGACTGGTGGAAGTGTATTCAGGGTCACTTCAGAGCAATGGGAGAAAATCGTAGCGCTGTTTGGGGGTTGGCAAACCGGAAAACGCTCTACTACCGAAGCAGCCTCAGAGGCAGCATCATTAGCCGAGATAGTTCAGGAGATCGAACGGAGGGCAAAAACGAGAGAGATAGGGCGACTTCAAGAAATTCGCCAAGAACTGAAGGGGCATGCACGTCGTGCAGGGCATTCGATTTTCACAGCCCAGTCGATCTCTGAGGAAGATGGCTACGCGTTCCATCACGGCGGCAGGACGGAACTGCAATTCAATGTTGGCATCGAGCAGGAAGGGTTCCGGCACGGTGTGGCTTTCTCTTTGGAAGCGAGTCAAACACTGCCCGAACCAGAGAAGACGCTGCTGCCGAGTGTAAGGCGATTTAATGAGTACCTAAGTCTTTATCCCGAACAGTTCGCGGACATGTCAATGTGGAATTGGGATGGAGACAAGCGAGAACAATCTGACCACGCTCCGTCCCCCATCCAACCTGACCTTATGCGACGCGGTGTGTTTGTGTTCATGGGGCGTCTCCAGCCTATAAGTAGTCTTGACTATGATCTCATTTTGGACGACTTCGACCGGCTGCTTCCGCTATATCGGTTTGTCGAGGGTACGGAGGGATGCCCCAAACTGTCCCAACCCCTTCGGGGAGGGTTTCAGTTCAAGCCGGGGTGCAGCGTGAAACCAGTACGGACGAAAGGGTCGTTGCAGGAGCAGGAACTGGATATTACGCTCCGACACAACGAACTCCAAAGAGCTTTGTACGACTATCTCGTTTCTCTCTGCGGCGCTCGCGAGGTCGGAACTGAACTATACAGCGCAGGTGGTAAGGTCGATGTGGTTCTGCACCGCAGCGAGAAGTTTTGGTTCTACGAAATCAAGACCGCTATGTCAGCGCAAGCGTGTATTCGGCAAGCACTGTCTCAATTATTGGAATACGCCTTCTGGCCCGGAGCGCAAGAAGCAGAGAAGCTCATCATCGTGGGAGAAGCTCCGCTTGACAACGAAGCTAGACTCTATTTGTCCACTCTGAAGCAGCGGTTCAGATTGCCGATTGAGTACGAGCAATTCGACATGAAAACTCATGCCTTTAGTTCGCACGAAATGCAATTAGGCACAAGGTAGGAAGCTCTTGCGAATCCTAAGCCGGAAGGGCCATCTCCAGATACCGACAAAAAGCGTTGGCAAGCTCGATCTGGCGCGGGGTCTTGCATTGCACTTGGAACAGAGCCGGGCTGGCGACGATCACTGCCACACACCGCGCACGCGATACCGCGACGTTCAGGCGGTTGAGACTGTATAAAAATTCCATGCCCCGTGGCGCGTCCTCTGGAGTCGATGTCGCCATCGAGTACAGGACGACAGGAGCTTCCTGCCCTTGGAACTTGTCCACCGTTCCTACCCTCGCCCCTGCCGGGAGTCTCTCGATCAGCGCCGCGACGTGCGCGTTATAGGGAGCGACAACGAGGATGTCTCCCAGAGTGATGGGATGCGTTTCGCCGTTTTTATCCGTCCAAGTCGCCGCGCTTTTCAACAATCCTTCTATCGCAACCGCAACTTTATCCACTTCCTCCGGCGACTCGTTCTGGTTCCCAGAGTGCAGCACGGGCGCAAATCGCAGCCCTGTCCCGCCGAGGGAATCGCCCGTGTTTAGGCTTTGCTGGGCGTTTTCGGGACGCGCCACGAGCCGACCTTCGTAAAACAGTTCCGATGTGAACGCGCACACGGCTGGATGAAGGCGGCGAGTCTCGGTCAAGAAAATGCCTTGGTCATCAGCTATGGTCGCACGCCCATTTAGCAGGTGACCGAGCGCCGAGACGTCTGCGCCGGGTGGATGCACACCTTTCTGCGGTTGGTCAAGTTGCTGCGGATCGCCCAGCAGCACAATGCTGGTCGCCGATGGCGAGGCAGCCAGAACATTCGCGAGGGACATCTGACCCGCCTCGTCCACGAACAGCACGTCCACGGAGTTTGCCATCTCCTCGCGTGCCCACAGCCATGCCGATCCTGCCGCGACCTTTGCGGTGCCTTTCGTAAGGGCATCCAGCACTGCTTCGTTGCTTTCCGCCTTTACGACCGAAGCGTCATCGCATTCGTCGCCTTCGCTTGCTTTCTGGATCATGGGCACGCGAACGCCGGCTTGTTTGGCGGCGCTGCAAACCTCGCGCAGGAGGGTGCTGACCACTTTGTGGCTGGCGGCAGTGACTCCGACCCGTCGCCCCTGACTGACAAGCTCGACGATCATTCGACCCCCGGTGAACGTCTTGCCCGAACCCGGCGGCCCTTGAATAGGAAGCACCGAAGTCTCGCGTGCGAGGGAACGAACGAGAGCTTTTGCGCTCGGCGTCAGTTGACCATCTTCTCCGACCAAGGTTCCGTCAAATTTCCCCAGCGCTCTGGGGCGCTGTCGAAGCAAAAGCTCCCGCGCAGGTTGAAACTGCCCCGCCCCGGCGATCCCATGTTCTGCCACATGAGACGCGAAGCGAAACAGGCTGTCGCTCAAGACTGTGGAACCCACGATGTCGAAGGGTACGAGGGCGGTCGGATGCGGAACCTGAGAAGCCGTGCCGCGCTTGAGATCAATCGTCCGATTGTGGTCGTCAAGGGCGACCACCGTCCCTGCTCTTTGCCCTGTTCTCGGATCGTGGACTTCGTGCGCACGGTCAATCGCATGGTCTTGGGGTGGGAATCTGTATCTGTGGACTGTCGAACGCTTGATGTGATCGACCTCTGCGACATACGCCAGCCCGCCCAAGGCGTTCCTGTCCTCTTGGAGTTCCTCATCTGATAGTTCGCAAAGCCGGAAGTATTCCCACCAAGATGACTTTTCTTCGCGGCGATGCCACTCCAACATCTGGGCGAGAAGCCAGTACGCTCGGTGTTCGTCCGTCCACTGGGCTTCGTCTTCCGGGAGCGCGGCAAGCAGCCGAGCAGCCAGCGATCTTATCTCCTGCAACCGTGCGCTTAGTTTCTCGCTCGGCTCGCCGGACTGCACGGCAGGTCGCGGCAAAGCGCAACCCTTCTTTGCTTCCAGTTCCTTGCGTCGATCTTCCAGCCAGTCACGCAGCCGCAAAGCCGACACGCAGTCGTCTCGGTTGTAGCCCTCGACGGTCTTGAGAAGCTCGCCGACTTCCTTTTGACCGTTCCCAAGCGCCATCGCCGCCTCGAAGGACTGGAGCGCAACGTTCGCGTCGCGGAGCGGCACCGCTCGGCTGAAGCCGTAGAGCGGCTCAATCCCCTTGATGGAGTAGCTCTCCACCGACGCCCGGATGCCCTGCCGGACGGCGCGGTAGAGATCGACGAAGACCCCACCCCTGAGCAGTTCGTCCACCTCGTCCACGCACGTCCCGTGCCTTCCGGCGAGGCGCTTGATGGCGGTCGGCTCGTAGGGGGCGTAGTGGTAGATGTGCATCTCCGGGTTCTTACGCCACTGCTCCATTACCTTCGCTATGAACGCCTCGAATGCCTTTTTCTCTTCCGAGCGTGTCAGCGCCCAGAGGGATTCGTAGATCGGCTCGCCGCCAGACTTCGCTGGAAGCGTCGCCATGCCGATGAGGTACTCCAAGCCATCGTCAAACACGTAGGGGTTCGCTTCAAGGTCGAGGAACAAATCTGCTGGCGACGGGAGAGGCAATATGCCGAGACCTTTGCCCTCTTCCGCATCCTCAATCAACTCGTAGATGAGGCTACCTTCCTCACGGCCCTGCACCTGAAGGCGTGCCTGCTCGCGGATTCGCAGCAGGGCCGCGTCCCCGATGCGCTCGATCTTGGGCTTTGGGGGAAGGGCGAGCTTCGCGAGATCGGCAACGGTGTCAACGCCGCGCCCAACTAGAGCCTTCCGCTGATTCCGCGAGATTCCTGCAACGAGTGATGTGTGGTCGTCCTCTCGGCGGCGCGTGTCACACAGCGAGAACCACGAACACACCTCACAGTGCTCAGTGGGTTCGGGGTAAGTATCTGTTTCGAGCTTCCACGCCGTTTCGAACTCACGTCTCACCTTTCGGAAATAGGCGATATAGCGCTGAACTTGGAATCGTTCGGGAGTTACCGAGCCGCCCAGCACAACGTGCATCCACTTTGGCTCCACGCCTTGTATTCGCGCCAGCAAGTCCGAGTAAAAGCAAAGCTGAACCAACGCTGTCGCCTTGGTGGAGCGTGCGAGCTTGGTTTCCACGACCTCGTAAGACCACGACCCGAGGGCGCTTGGCTTGTTAGCCCTAACAAGGAAGTCCGCCCGCCCGCCCCACGGCGCGTCCAGAAACGTGGCTTGATAGATGGCATCGACGCCTTCATGCAACGCCCGGACTGTCTGGGCAACGGCATCGTCCCAACCACCGTTGACGTCGATCTGCGCAACCGCGAGACCGCCCTTCTCGCCCAGTTCACATAGGTAACGTTGCTCGTGCTCTAGCCCCAGCTTTTGCAGGAGATCGACTGCTGCGTTCTTGAAGAAGGGCTTGACGATCTCGTCCTTGGACTCGGCACGGTCGAGCGTCGCGGTGTGCGGACAGGCAAGAAAGCTCGCTATGTCAGTAGCGAAAAACATGATGCTGGATGATTCTATTCCGCAACGTGACACGACGGTTGGTGGGATTTGCCTGAGGGGTTGGTCGGCTCGGGGTTTCCGACGTACTTCCGCAAGCGGAGTACAATCATGGGTTTAAGTGCTTCGCGCAAGCGTGCTTCCCCAGATTACACACGCGTGCTTCGCGGGCAAGTGTGTCCTGAGGGAGCGTCGTAGGCATGTCGGAGTCCGCAGCCAAAATTCAAGCCCAGCCATTGGTAGAGGGGCAAGTAGTAACGGGAACGCTCTTCAGCGAACCGATGCGCGTGGAGACCATTCGCGAGAGCGGCCCTGGCACGTGGGTCGTCGGCTTGAGCGGACTCAATACCGAGCGCTTTCGCAAGGTCACCCTCACTGCTGCCGATCTTCAGCAGCTTCAAATCCAGAAACCCCATTACACTTACGACGGCGACGGGCAGGTTCTTAGGATCGGCGTTCAGGCATACTCCCTCGGTATCGCCTACGAGTTCGACCCTTACTTCGGACTCTCCATTTCACGTGTAGACCCTCTGCCGCACCAGCTTGAAGCCGTCTACGACTATTTATTGAAGCTGCCAAGCATTCGTTTTCTTCTGGCGGACGACGCTGGTGCGGGCAAGACAATAATGGCTGGTTTGCTCATTCGCGAGCTTAAGCTGCGTGGACTCGCGGAACGCGTTCTCATCATCTGTCCCGCCAACCTGACGTTCCAATGGCAGCGAGAACTGAAGGAAAAGTTCGAAGAAAAATTCATCGTACTGAAGGGCGACCTCATCCGGGAGCAGTTCGGCATCAACCAATGGCTAGAAACGCCAATGGTGATCACCTCGCTTGATCTTGCGAAGCGGGAGAACATCTTGCCGGGACTGAAGCAGGTACGGTGGGATTTGGTGGTGGTCGATGAAGCTCATCGCATGTCGTGGACGCCTCCATCCAAGAAGACGGCTCGATACGCTCTTGGAGAACTGCTGCGAGACTCCTCTGACAACCTGCTCATGTTGACGGCGACACCGCATAAGGGCGATCCGACCAACTTCAGTCTGTTCCTGCAACTCCTCGACGAGGACGCCTACGCCGACGTCAAGTCCATACAAGAAGCGATGGAGCGCCGCCGCGCCCCGTTTTACCTGCGCAGGACGAAAGAGGCGATGGTCTACTTCCCGCAGCGCATGCCTGATGGCACGTGGGAAGCCAAGAAGATTTTCACCAAGCGAATTCCTCACACCGTAGACTTCCACATCGACGGACCGGAAGACGAACTCTACCGGGAAGTAACAGCGTTTGTTAAAGCCCAGTCGAACCGGGCAGCGGCAAATGGCGACGATCCCCGCGCCAGAGCCGTCCGCTTCTTGATGGCGTTGTACCAACGACGTCTGGCTTCGAGCACTTACTCGCTCCGGCGCTCGCTTGAGAACCGTGGCAAGCGGTTGACTGAGATGCTGAAGAAGGCTCAAGAGATCGCCCGCTACGCCCCGCCCGACCTGCCAGACATGGAAGAACTGGACGAGATGGAGGACTCCGAACGCGAGCGGCTGGAGGACATGATCGCTGCCGTCAGTCTCGCCCGGAATCCAGATCAGGTTAAGGAGGAGGTCGAAGAACTCAAAGGGCTGATAGAGCACGCGATCCGTGTCGAGGAGGCAGGATGCGAGGCGAAACTTTCTCGTCTCCAAGAACTGCTGAAGCAGCAAGGTTTCTTCGACAACCCCCAGCAACTCCTTCTTATCTTCACTGAGTTCAAAGACACGCTCGACTATCTAGTTAAGAAACTGAAGGAATGGAATTTCACCGTTGGCACGATTCACGGTGGCATGCACATCGGTTCGCGTGACGAGTCGGGAACGCGGCTGCACGCTGAACAGCAGTTCCGCGAAGGAGCGATTCAGGTTCTTGTCGCCACCGAAGCTGCTGGGGAAGGCATCAACCTCCAGTGCTGTCACATCCTGTTCAACTATGACATCCCGTGGAACCCCAATCGGCTGGAGCAGCGGATGGGAAGGATTCATCGCTACCTTCAGACGAAAGATTGCCTGATCTTCAACTTCGTAGCCACGAACACCATCGAGGGTCATGTGCTCCAGAAACTCCTCGATAAGTTGCAGGAGATTCGCGATGCCCTCGAAAGTGACTCCGTCTTCAATGTCGTTGGTGAGATTCTTCCTCCTAACGAGATCGAACGCATTCTTCGAGACTACTACGCGGGCAAGATCGGCAATGCTGATCTTGAAGAGCGCCTGCTTCGTGACGTGAAGGAAGATCACTTCCGCGCCATCTGCCAGAATGCGCTTGAGGGACTTGCCACCAAGAAACTGAATCTCGAAATGCTGATCGAGCGTAAGGCGCTGGCGCAGGAACGCCGTGTTGTGCCCGAAACCATAGCCCGATTCATTAAAGACTCGGCTCCGCTGGTGCCTTTGACGCTGAAGACGTTCGCCACGCTGCCCTACACCTTCGAACCCACGGCGACACCGCAGGTTCTTCGTCAATACGAGAAGCAACCGGACTGGAAATGCCAGCCGATTGCTGCGAGGTATCCTCGGTTCTCAGCGGATCGGGAGATCGCAGACACCAACAATCTTGAGTGGGTTACTCCGGGGCATCCACTTTTCGAAGCGTTACGGAGGCACGCCGTAGCCTCTTCGCGAGACGCCCTAGCTCAAGGAGCGTGCTTCTACTCGCTGGAGGTGGGCAGTCCTAAGCGGGTTGATTTCTACCGCGCACGCATCGTCGATGGACTCGGTCACGTCGTCCATGAGCGGCTGTTCGCCGTCGAAATTGACAGCGACGGTACGTCTCGACTCTCCGGCCCCACGGTTCTGGGCAATCTTCAACCAGCCCCGCTACCCAAGAACTTACCTGACTTGGCTACGGCACCAGACTCGTCTACTTGGCTTCAGGAGAATGCGCTGCTTCCCTTCTTGGAAGATGTGCGCAAAGATCGCGTCGCCGAAGTCGGGCGGATCGCCGCTCATATTGAGATGTCCCTGACCGAACTGATTTCGAAGGAAGACGCATCAATCGGACGTTGGGAAGGCGAGGCTGAACGGGGCGTCGAGGGTGCTGCTGGCAATCTCAAGCAAGCCGAAGACCGTCACTCCGTACTGCTGCAAAGGCGCGAGACGCGCAGGCAGGAGATGGAGCGGCAGCGGTCGCTCACGTTGCAGGCGGTGGATCGCCTCACAAGCATCATTATCTTGCCGCATCCCGACCGCGACCGTCCCGACTTCGCCAACCTGCGCCCCGATCCTGAGACTGAAGCGACAGCGATGCGGGTTGTCGCAGAGTATGAAGCACAGCAGGGACGCGTGGTCACTGACGTCCATGAGAAGAACCTCGGCTATGACCTCACCAGCATCAACCCTCAATCGGGAGAGTTGCGGTTGATCGAAGTAAAGGGTATCGGCGCACATACTGGAACAGTTTGTCTGACCCCGAACGAAAAGCGTGTCGCTGAGGATAGACCTGATTGCTTCTGGCTCTACGTCGTTTCCAATTGCAAGAGTCCATCGCCCCTCCTCAATGAGCCGATTCTGAACCCGGCTAAGATGCCGTGGATCGAGGTTCGAAAGATTGAGCACTACTACCTGACACTTTCAGCGATCAACGTTGCGTCTACTGATCCGCGCCTCTACCCGGAGAGTGGCGGCAAATGATCCCTAAAGAGTGTAAGCGCCTCGCCGAGGTGGACTTCCCAATTGCCGTGGTCAGCCGCCATTCTGCAAAGGAGAAATCAATTCGGCACGGGCATCCCAGCACGCTGCATTTATGGTGGGCGCGGCGACCGCTGGGAGCATGCCGAGCCGTGCTGTTGGGGCTTCTTCTGCCCGACCCATGTGACCCGAATTGCCCTGAAGAATTCAAGAATCGAGCGCGAAACATTTTGCCTCGCGTGCAAGGGACAGCAGGACAAACAGAACTAGACCTTCGAAACGAACTATTTCGCTTCATTGGCGATTTTGCTAATTGGGACAATTCCTCGAAATCGGTCTACCTCGACGCTGCACGTAGCTTGGTCAAGGCTGCACATGGAAAGGAAGCTCCTCTCATCGTTGATCCGTTTGCTGGCGGGGGGTCGATTCCAATCGAGGGACTAAGGGTTGGGGGCGACGTTTTCGCTAGTGACCTAAACCCTGTCGCCTGTCTCATCCTCAAGACGATGCTTGATGACATCCCTCGGTACGGCGTGGCTCTTGCTAAGGAATTGCGTGAACTGGAAAGCGTTATCAGGGCGAAAACGGAGGAAGAACTTTCAGAGTTCTATCCTCAGCACCCAGACGGCGCAAAGCCCATCGCGTATCTATGGGCGCGAACCGTTGTGTGCGACAGTTGCGGTGCAGAAATCCCTCTTACTCGCTCTTTTTGGCTAAGCAAAAAGAAAGATGCTAAGTATGCACTGAGGTATTCGATTGCACGCCCAAAAGGCAAACCGCCTGAGTTGTCATTTGAGGTGTTCAGTCCAAAAAGCGACGGAGAGGTGCCATCTCCCACCGCAAAACGTGCTAACGCAATTTGTCCTGCTTGCAACATCGTAACCCCTGCAAGTCGAGTCAGGGCGCAATTAGCTCTGCGAAGAGGTGGAACAGACGATGCTCGCTTCTTAGCCGTGGTGGTTACTATGCCCGGAAGACAAGGCAGACTGTATAGAGTTCCGTCATCTAGGGACAAAGAAGCATACCGGAAAGCATGTGAAAGACTTCAGGCTCTCGCGCAGTCCGAGAAGGTGGGATCAATCTCTCCGATTCCGAACGAGTCCATACCCCTGATGAGCGGCACATTCAACGTCCCGCTGTACGGTGTCAACTCATGGGGAGATATGTTCAACCCTCGTCAGAAACTAGCTCTGCTGACGCTTGCGAAGAACATTCGTTCGATGGATAGTTTTTCACCTGCTGCGCAAGAGATCGCCGCACTGGGGCTAAGCAGATTCGCCGACATCTGCAACGCATTTCTACAATGGAAATCAACATCGACTCAAGCAGTTCACATGTTTTCGCGGCAAGCATTACCGATGGTTTGGGATTTCCCTGAACCTGCGATTTTTGCTGATGCCTCAGGTGACTACGGCGTAACACTGAGGACGATGGCACGCGTAATCGACTCTCTCGCGGTTGTCGGGAAGTCTGGAACTGTGAAACAGGCAGACGCCCGGAACTCGCCGTTGCCAGACGAGTCTGCGGCAGTTTGGTTTACTGATCCGCCATACTACTTTGCAGTGCCTTACGCTGACCTTTCTGATTTCTTCTTCGTCTGGCTGAAGCGCAGCCTTCCTAATCACCCACTGTTGGGCGATCCCTTCGATTCCACAAACCCGCTAACCCCGAAAAAGCAGGAGCTTTGTGAGATGGCTCACTGGGACAGCGAGCGATATGCGGAAAAGAACCAAGAATTCTTTGAGAGTGGCATGAAGGACGCTTTTGCGGAAGGGCGACGCGTTCTTGCTGAGGACGGCATCGCCTGTGTTGTCTTTGCTCATAAAACGACGGAGGGCTGGGAAGCGTTGCTATCAGGGATGATTCGGGGGGGCTGGACAATTACCGCTTCGTGGCCCTTGGCGACAGAAATGGCAGAACGCCTTCGGGCTAGGGACTCCGCTGCACTTGCAACGAGCGTCCATCTTGTGTGTCGTCCGCGTCGAGAGGACGCGGGTGTGGGCGACTGGGCGGACGTGCTTCGTGAATTGCCACAACGTGTAGGAGATTGGATCGAGCGACTGCAAGCCGAGGGCATAAAAGGCGCTGACTTGGTGTTTGCTTGCATCGGCCCGGCGATGGAAATCTACAGTCGATAACCGTCATCGACTTGGGAGCAGGGCACGCCAACGCGGGCGAAACTCTTACGGGTCGGGTGATCACGACGCTTAAGTCGCGGGCATTGCTCAACGATTCGCCGGGTGCAGGATATTTAGAGCGCAGATGGGCGGAACCCTTCAAAAAATCGGGCGCATGGCCCGTCTCTGCTCTGCGGCAGGCATTCCTGAACGGCACGCTGGAACGACTGCTGGAGCCGGACAGCTACCTGAAGGCGAAGCTGCCGGGATTCGTCATGAACGGCGACTTCGGCTACGCATCGGGCGCGAAGGGCGACGGATATTCGCGGGTATGGTTCCGAGAGCTGCTGCCGCAGGAAGAAATCAGCTTCGATTCGGACGTGTACCTGCTACTCCCGAAAAGAGCACAGGAACTCAAGTCGGGGGTGCAAGCTGTCGAGGTAGTGCCGGAGACGCCGGGAGCGAGGGCGGACGGTGACACGGAAACTGGAGCGGGCCCGCTGTTCACACCGCCTAAAGCCGGGGCTGTGGCCGTGGCAGCACGCGAAAGGACGCTTACGATTCGCGGCGAGATTCCGACCGAGGTCTGGAATCGCCTTGGTCGAACGCTCATCCCCAAGCTGAAGACCGGGAACGAGCTGGTCATGAAGCTGGACGTCTCAGTTCAGGTGGAAAGCGACACGGCTCAGGGTTTCCAGCAGGAACTAATGCAAATCCTGCGTGACCTGAATCTTGCGGAGACTGTGAAGATAGAAATCACATAATAGTAGAAAGCGGCGAACAGGAATGCTGAAGCGCCCCAAAGAATCCATCTACTATCCGGCAGTCCAAAAGTTTCTCAATAGGCTGGGCTATGTGTGCCAGTCGATTGGTAGAAACCGCAAACCAATTCCATTCATCACGAAAGGCATTGGACAGATCATCGTTGATGTGTTCGGCATAAAGAGCACTCCATCTCCGCACTCCACCGCCATCGAAGTGGCTGCGGTGGAGGTGAAACGGAGGACTTCTCGTGCGCCACTTCGGGACATGAACCAAGCGTTCAACAACAGCAAGATCGCAAACTTCTGCTATCTCGCGATGCCACACGCCTACACCGACAAGGAATTGGCAACGGCGGCTGAACTAGGAATTGGTCTGCTAGAGATCGGACGAGGAAATCGGATCAGGATGGTTTCACAATCGAGACGATTTCAACCCAGTCCGGCCCTGCTGAGAGAATTTTTCCGCAAGAATTTGAACATTGCCCAGTGTTCCATTTGCCAGAACTTCAGAAGTCTTTACGATATACCGCAAGGGGTTCACCGGGAGGGAGGCGGCTGGCGTAAGAATGTTTTCTCAGTTAGGAGCAAATGGACATACTTCTGCCCTCAGTGTCGCGAACGATTTGAAAATGCGTTTACGGAAAGGCATTTGGGTAATCTGTTCAAGAAAGTTGCAGCCCTTGAGCAGAAACAGAAACAGTTACGAGAGCAGATTCGCAAGTACAGGAAACTTGCGAAGAGCCGTGGGAAAGGACGATCTTAGATCGCGCAGGGATACGTGGTCGTTGGCTACGACCGCCTAGCTCTCAGCACTTCCAGCAGCCTCACCATCGCCAGCGTGTCCTGCCCGCAGTAGTCCACCAGAGCCTTCCTGATTCTGTCGCGCTCGCCGCAAGCCAAGCTACCGCGTACCAGCGACTCCCAAGCAATCCCGGCGTCCTGCCCATTCGCGACCCCCATGCCGTCATAGGTCATCTCAGGCACGAGCGCGGGTAAGACTGATTTGATGGAGTACGAGCCTGCGTATGCCGGATGGTACGTGTGCTCCCGCATGATGGGCAGCAGATCGAACAGGCGGGCTTGGATCGCGGTGATCCGATCCGCGAACTCAAGAAACCAACTGGCAAGGTCTGAAAGGCGCTGAGACTCGAACGAGGAATACACGACGATGCTGCCGCTTTTCCCTAACGCAGCGCACAGCGACGTGATGAACTCGCGGCGCGGATCGCTCGCATCTGTGGCGAGAAACTCGTGGTGCTCTGGCTCTGCGCCCGGTTGCCGCTGGACATGCACCGACCACTGAAAAGGTAAATGGTCGTAAGGACGCATCCCTGCAAACGGGGGGATCGCCCGATTCACCGTTTCAAAGTCTGCAAAGTACAACGGGTACGCCAACCCATCCAATACCTGACGGAGTTCAGGGCTGTACCACGGCTCCCCCGTCTGCACGCACTCAGCGGCTCGGCGCTGAATGTCCGTCAATTCGAAATCGTCGGGAATGTCGTGGATGGACTCGATGCCCATCTCCTCAAGCTCCTCCGTCGCGCTGGCATGGATTCTTGGAAGGTAGCCGATGTGGTGGTCTGGACGCGGCGGATTGCAGCGGTCATAGAATTCGCATGTCACCGGATTGGTGCATTGCCGAGCCGGAGCGATCTCAGGCGCGTTCGGCATGTTCAGGACTGTGAACTGTGCTCGTAGCTGGAATGTCAGCTTGGGCTGCAACCGCTGGACTCGCCGGGTCAGGTTCCTGATCTTGAAGAATCGGCGCACGTCAATGGAGCCGCCGTCGAACAGATAATCGCGATTGACATGCGCTAAATTGACCGACGCCAAGTCCAACCCCGACCGGCAAACCACGCGGGATTGAATTCCGACGTCTTCAATGTGGTGATCTCTCACATCGGTGGTTGATTTGACCTCTATCAAACGCCAGCGACCATCCCCCCGCCGCCGATGCAGAACATCCACTTTCACCAGCACGTTCTGGTGCTCCAACACCGCCTCGAAGATCGCCGGGACGTTAGGGTTGGCGACTAGCTCGCGAGTTGCACGGATCGCCTGATCGAGACTGCGCTCGCAGACCTCCACTCCTCCGGGGAAGAGCCTGCGGGCGAGCATGCCGACATCGTGTCCTTGCTGCATGATCGCCTCAGTCGCACCGTCCGGCTCCGTGGCAAGTTCTGGCTGGTGAACTTGAAAGTAGAGCCGCTTGAGGCACTGCACGCCAGCGACGAATTTCGATTTGCTGATTCTGATGCTCACCGAAGCGACTCCTCTTGCATCTGCTTGACGATTTGTCTGAACTCACGCATCGCGATCACAAGCGCCGTCGTGCCAGCATCCTCTTGCCAGTCCGCGCCGATCTGGAACGTCTCGTAATCATTCGCGAGTCCGTCGCCCCGGTAAAGCTCGGCTTCATGCAGGCTGAATGTTACACCGACGTTCCGCGAAATGACGTCACCCTTACTATCAACGCTAAGTCTCGTGAGCACGTAGGTGTCAAACATTTCCATGATTTCCTCCGATTCAGCTTCGCTGCCGCTTATCTCATCGCGAACTCAGGACGCGCCGTTTCCACTTCAGCGCTTCTCGCCGCCCACGCCGAAGGTCTGACGCCCATGCTTTGTCATGCAACTCGTATTTCACCTTGCGTATCCATGCTTCCTGCTCCTCGTCTACTTCCTTCTCTTCCAGCGCGGCATCATGGCAAGGCGAGCACAGTCCAACATTGTCTAGGTTCACCGCGCCCACTGTCTCGCCGCACCATCTGCAAGCCTGCCGCCCGGCACAGATGCGCTTCAGCATGCGCCAACCGAGCAGCAGGATCACGGGCAAAAACGTCGCGATCCCCATGCCCGCAAACCATGAGCGCCAGTGGGCAGCGTTTACGGCGATGTCCGAACTCTCACGCGGAATTGGAAAAAGATAGAAGAGGAAAAGAGCCTCCGCACCCAGCGATCCGAAGAATCCCACGAACATCAAACCGAAACCCTTGATGTGATTGGCTTCGAAAACTCGACCTTCCTTGTGTGCTTTGTACACGTCTGGGAGAACGCCCGTGATCATCGTCCAGAATGCTGATGCGAAAGGGCCGAGAGCGATGTATCCCAGCGCAAGCATCGAGAAATCGCTGTTGGGGTCAGCCCAGATGCAGACGTAGGGCATGGCTGCGTAAAGCAGAGGGGCTGCCAGCAAAAACAGCAGTGCGAGCACGCATCGAAAGGCGAATCGTATCGGCGCGGTCAAAAGGTGCAGGTCGTTTGCGATTTGCGTGTTGGCATCCATGCAGTCCTCCGATCCTTGGGCGCGGTCTATGCGCCGACCATCTTGCGAACACTGCCGTCCCGTTCGGACTTCGGCGCGACCTTCATGCTGGCGGCTGTGTCGCAGAGCGCTTGCAGCCGACTTCGATACTTCGCAGTCAGGTCGGACACGGTGTCGATTGCCTTTGCCGCCCTCTTAAGTTCCTTCTCGACCTCGTCCAGATCAACAAACGTGCGGCAAACTTCGTCGGCAAGCATCGCATTCTTCTGGAGAAAATCGGCACCCTCTGTTCTCATGCGCTCGAAGACTGGCTTTAGGACTTCCAAATCTCTTGGCAGCCAGCGACGGGTCGTGCGAAGAACCCACACGCCGTCTTCCTGACTCCAGCGCTGCTCGCGGTCGTGCTGCCGAAGCTGGCTTTCTTCCCTCGCAACAATGATCCCGACCGGGCTGCGGTGTTCCTTCACATCGCGAATAAGTTTCTTGATGTCGCCTTCGCTGACAGTTGCCTTGTCTTTGTTGTCCACGATGATGCGCGGCTCAAGCGGTGTACCGCTGGGATCACGGTACGCCAAGATGTAATCGCCGCCGCGTGCCAACTTCGCACTCACTTGAATACCTGCCCACGTCCGCGCCTCTTCCTCGAAGCTGATCTCCTCCAGTTTTCCCCGTCGAGCCGCCTTGGACATTTCGCCTTCGAGTTCTTGGTTCCGCTCGCGCAGTTGCGCGACTTCTCTCAAGCAATCTTCGACTCGCCGAGTGAGATCGTCCCTTTCGGACTTCGTCATCCGCAGTTCCTCGCCGTGCCGCTCCCTGATCTCTGCAGTCCGCTTAACTAACTCAACATCGAAACGCGACCACGCAGTCTGGTGCTCACGGTCGTGTTTGCTCTGGAGCAGGCGGAAGGCTTCCTCGGCGCTAAGTTGGGCGACACGGGCGAAGTCCTTAACGCCGAGACGATCCAGAACCTCGCTTCGCTTCAGTCTGCCCGCGCCCGAACACAACGGGCACTCAATGCTTTCGGTCGGCGATGGAGATCGCATAGGCATGTTTCCTCGTGGCGAGCCAAGTGGGGAGGAGTTGAATATCTTTAGGGGACTCGGTAGAACGGCGCTACTTCTTACGCCGGATCAGCAAACCCGGATCGGACGAATTGATCGAAACCAAGTTCCCGTGTGCGTCACGCACGATATTGAAACGCTCGTTTGTGCGACCCGTGATCTGCTCGTGCTCGTCGCGCACGACGGAAGTAGAATCGCTGTAGCCGCTGGTAATCGACCCGATGATCCGGTTCTTTCCGTCGCGGAGATACCGCTTAGTCAGTGACATGCTTTCCTCCTTCTGGTTCGAGCAAACAAATCTCTACAGCCGGGTAGCAATTCGCCTCAGCGTGCGCAGGAGCAGTGCATCGGGTGAATAGCTCTCCACAAACGAGGCATTCGCGCAAGCCGTGATGGCGGACGAGAAACACCTTACCGATCACGTCGGGTCTGTTCGCGTTGGCGCTGCTCATCTGTTCCTCCACTGGTGACGATTCCATGTGTCCGTCACCAACGTGCCTCGGCAGAACTCGACTGCGGAACGGCAGCCAAATCAGCGACTTGAGTTGGCGGCGGTACAGACCCCTCGTCACCAGCACGTGATCTGTTTACTAGTTTGCAAACTAGGCTCCGTGAAATGCCCCATTTCTTGGCAACTGTCGTCAGGCTCATTCCGCTGAGTCGGTCGCGGACAATGGCTGCTCGATCAATGTTCATGGGAGCGCGTCCGATGCGCACACCGTCGAGCTTCGCCCTCCGCATGCCAGCCAAAACACGCTCGCGTATCAAATCCGATTCCAGTTCTGCGATGGAGCCGATGAGTGTCAGGAAAAGTCGCCCCATCGGGCCGCTGGTGTCTATGTTTTCTCGCCGCGAGACGAAGACGATGCCCAGACTGTCGAACTCATCCATGACTTGCAGGAAGTGTTTCACGCTTCTCGCGACCCGGTCGAACGCAGCGACGAGCACGACGGAGAATCTCTTCCGGCGTGCATCCGCGATGAGAGCGTCCAGACCGGGGCGTCTCGCTCTCTTCCCTGAGACTCCGGCGTCCCTATACTCCTGCACGACCTCATAGCCTCGTTGTGTCGCAAGCTCGCGCAGGTCATATAGCTGGCTTTCAACGTGTTGGTCTGCGCTACTGCACCTGACATAGATCGCTGCCGTCTTCATTCGCTCGGAGTCCTCTCTTGTTCGCTTAGCCCTTGGTGATTATGTTTGTCTTCGTACAGTTGGATTGGTCTCCTCGTCTGACAGTCAATCAGCAACAAGGAAGAGTCGGAAGTCTTCCGAAAGCCCGCTTCCAACAAGCAGACTCTTGCGCCTCCCACGTCCGAGACCATGAATGTGCTGCTCGCGAACCTGTCGCGCCGGAAAGGAAGCAGCAGATACGGGATGCCAGCGCGGTACAGAGTTGCCTCGGCGTGGAGAATGTGCTCTCCATCGAGCTTTGAGGTATTGAATCGGGGCCTGCGTCCTGTCAGCCACGGCGTTCGCCGCAATCGCTCGGCAGCCTCAGCACAGACGGTCAATTCAGGAGCAAGCAGGTTCAGGTTCGAGCAAACCTCATGCTCCAGCAGTTCACCAAGGCGGAAGCTGCTAAGCGGCCGGAGACGTCTGGATAGCTCGGCGGGGATCAACAAAGCAGCGGCGAACCGCTCGGCTGGATTGCTGGAGCGAACCCGCCTCCGCTGTTCTTCCATGAGTTCCCTGATAGTCATCGCTTTCCGCACTCACGGTATACACCGGAGTTGTCACAATCGTCTGGAAAATGGGGGCGAGTTACCAAAGATTCTTGGCAGGCTGTATGCTTCCCGTTTGACCGTTGCAGTGCTTATGTTGGATATTGAGACGGAATGGACGTTGAACGCATTATTGACGACATCGAGCAGCTACAGGAAATGTTCGAAGCGCCGGACATTAGACCACTCAGCGCAAGCGACATCTCTGCTGCAAATCGAAGGCACGACGAGACGCTCGCGCACAGCCCGTGGTTCCGGCTGTGGCAGCGGTACGGCGTATGTTGCCGGAGCGAGTCTCCAGTGCTCCGACTAGGGGAATCGGAGAGCTAGACCTCCGCAAATGGACGTGAAGAATGGCGAAGAAGAAAGCTGCTAATCTCCCGCCGAAACTCACTGAAACTGAACAAGACCTACTTTCGCACATCCAAGACGGATACCAGCTTGAAACTGATTCGCTCGGTAGCAATCCAGTTCTGCGGCGTCTGAAAGACAATGAAGAAGTACGCCCCCTTTCTGCCAATCGCAATACCATCAAGGCGATGGAACGGCGCGGACTCATCGACCCCGGCAAAGGTCGCGACCCGCTCAGTATCGTATGGCGTCTGAAAAAGAAAGCAAATTAGAAACCACCAAATTGCCCGTCAAAGAAATGCCGCGCAACGCTCTGGGACAAGAGCGGCGTTGACGGCAGGACGCGGATTAAGACTGGGCGCAGCCGCAAGACGGGCGCAAGGACGAACTGCTGATAAGGTTGTTCCTCTACGCCGCTGTTGTTTGGAGATAGTCAGACAGCGGGATCATCCAGCAAGAACGGACGCTCACCTGTACGACAACGCTCCCAATTCGTTATCAAGTCAGGCTTCCGAGTTTCCGCCCATGCTCTTACTCTTCTGCGCACCTCAGCAGACAAATCGCCCTGCAATACGTCCAGCGTTTCAATCGCACACGTCGCTAGGCTGCCGGATGTGTCCCTCCGACTTAGGACGTGGAAATGCGGTGGAGGATGGTCATTGAAATACATCCGAACAACAAAACCTGTTCCTTCGTAGATTAGCGTTGATGCGGATACGACGCCGCCGTAATCGTTGATGAAGGCACGAAGTGCCGTAACGTGCTCTGCCCTTGACAGATTGGGGATGCTAACGCCTGTGGAGGCAACGTTGCCGTGCCCGTCCATCTCGTGGAACTGTGCTTCGATCCGACTCTCCCCCCAGTCTGGGGGGAACGCGAAGCTATATACCGTCGAGTCGTTCTGCTGCGCCCATAGCATTCCAATCGCAGGGTTTCCATTGTAAGTGACTTCTTTCATCTCTCCCGGCTTGACGAAAGCAGAGTAGGCACCCCAAGGACTGGTTTGATCTAAGGAGATTAAAAACCTCCACTCCTCTTTATGGGCATCGCCTCGCAGGATTGTCGCCAGAGAATGAGTCCCATCACCTAGCAAGACCCCAGCGAGAGAGGTGTTGGCGGCAACTATAAGGTCGCCTCGGATGGTTCTCACCGCCCTGATTGTCCTTAGGGTCTCCAACACATGAGGCAACATCTGGTAAGGAGGAAGGATTGGAGCAGAGGTACAGGACAGTTCGTTCAGAAAGATCACGAGACGTTTCACGACTCTAGTCCACCAAGGCTTCCACGTCCTTGTCCCATTGATCAAAAAATCCCTCGGGCCAATTTGAGAGCCGTCCGTTATCCAGAACAGCCGGACTCTGAATAGAAGCCTCTCCAGTTTCTATAGAGCGAGTGAAGAAATGCAACGCCACTCGTTCTCTTTCGATTTGATGTCTCTTCACGGCGAGGCGCATACCGTTGAGCAAATGATCGCTGTGAGTTTCTACGATGACCTGCACTCCATCACTCGCGGATCGGGATATCAATTCGCCTAGCGCAGCTTGTCCTTGTGGGTGTAAGTGAGCTTCAGGATTCTCCAACAGTAACAACGCACCTTCGGGAGCAGCCAAGCAAGAGACGACTATCGGTAAACTGTACGTCAGCCCGAATCCAACGTTCGTGGGGCGATAGAAATTACTAGCGGATTCTCGGAGTTGTCCGGTGTAGCTAAATTGCAAGAGAACTTCATCAGTTCCGCTCACGAGCGACGCACTCAGGCGAGCACCGGGGCTGAGTTGCTGGAGCCAACCAGCTACCTGATCCAAAAGACCATCAGTTGGAGCAACCTTTCCAAGCAGATCATCTGTTAACCCTAAGCCCTTCCGAGGAAAAGTACGTGCCCGTCGGACAGATCGCTTGGCAGCCAAGCTCAAGAAGTCTGCGGTGAACTCCCCACGAGGCCCTAAGAAACCGGAGTCTCTGTCGCGCTGTGGAGCCTGCGGATAAAGGGTTCGTGGAACAATTCGATCCGCTTGCAAGAATTGAAAGTGCGGCGACGTAACAAAGTGAGGAGCGGACGAAGGAACTTCGCTGAATCGCAACTGGTTGGCATCAGGTGCTCCGTCAAAAGACCATTTGTAATTCTTCCCTTCTTCCTTAACCGTAATTACTACTGCGTCTCCTTCCGTGCCTTCAGTTAGCAGGTCTCTGTATTGCCCCAACTGAACTAGTTGCCCTGACAGCGACAGACCGTCCGTTCGACCGTTCTGATCGTAGCTTTGTCTCAGAACGCCTATCGCTTGCAGAAGGGTGCTTTTCCCGGTGCTGTTCAGTCCCGCAAGGATCGTGAGAGGCGCAAGGCGCACATCCACATCTCGACTAGCCTTGAAGTTTTCTAAATGGATGTTCTCAAGCACTGAGCACCTCAGTGAAAATGCTTCCGATGAGTTCCAGTCGCTTGTTAGACGCCCAGCCCCGCCCGGTTGCGTAAAGCAAAGCGCGGTTAAAATCCGCATTGCTCTCGAACAATGTTGCCAGCTTCAGGAGCACTTGATCAGACTTTGCGGCGAGCAGATTCAGTTCATCGGGGCTATGGCGAGCGAGAAGTACGGACTCCGTTTCGAATAATCCTCGGTTGATGGGGCGTCGATATTGGTTGGCACCGTAGTATTTTCTAAACGCAAAGCGCCCGAAGACTTGATGGGCAGCCTGCAAGCCCTTGGAAAACGCTGCGTCAATGTCGTTCCATTCGTCTTGTCCCCAGTGGATGCTACGTTTCTCGACCGTATCGTTGAGGAATTCATCAAGATTCTGTTCGTCGGGTCGGGTGTCGCTGAGTGTATAGAGGGCAACAAAGCGAAGGGCTAGTTCGATGTCTTCCATCCTCTCGCGCTTGATCTTCATTTCAGTCGCTCTCAGGAAGGTCTGACCCTCTGCGAGTTGGCGTACTCTCTTTCTCCATTCGCCGGGATAGATGGCGTTACGAATCTCCTGTGCGGTGAGGGGTAAACCACCTTGGTTGATTCTGGAAAAAATGTTGAACTTAACATTCGCAGGAGTGCTCGCACGGATGATGTGCAAAGTCAACTCGGTCTCGCTAATTCGTCTTTGGAGCGGACGCGGAAGTTCTGCGAATGAACTGCCCCGGTATTCCAAAAGAGACTGAAGCCCCGTTAGTCGCAACGGCGGGAGGGTCGCTTTTACGGCGCGGTTCAGCGCGGGCGGGTCAACAAAGTGCGCTATGGCACAGAGACGTTGCAATCCATCGACTACCGTGTAGTTTCCCTCTTTGTCTTCCGAAACGTACAGAGAGGGAATTGGAATGCGCAGAAGGATGGACTCAATGAGAGAACTCTTGCGCTCCTCATCCCAGATATTGCTGCGCCTCTGGAAGTCTGGAGACAGATCAAGTTCCCCTTCCCTCAGCCGAGCAATGAGCAGATCAACCGTGCGTACCTGTGTGATTACATCAATCTTCGCTGGATCGAATGGAGCGCTAATTGCTCCTTCCGTCTTCTCAACTTCAACACCCGCCCCCTCACCGTCTGACGTTAACTCCTCCAGTGTCACTGGTTCTTCTGGCGAGTTTGAGGTGCTTCCTTGTGACATCGCGGTATCTTCTCCCTGCCTGCCTCGGGGCTTATCACGCCGCTAATAATAGCCCACGACCGAGTTCGGCGGTCTCGATGAACTCGCCAAGCTGATTTAGACTCCATTCTCACCTACGAGAATAGCCGATTCTGAGCCTCGGCAGGCTCCACTGGTCGAGAGCACTCCTCGTCGTCGTTCTCTGCACGGCTGACGCGAGTGCTCACAGGATAGCACCGCATCAGCCCGGCATCGTAGGGCTTCGGCAGTTCGGAAATTGCCGCGACGTTCTGCATGCCGGGATCGAGCCACAAGTCGTAGCTGTCTGGGTGAAGGATGACTGGCATCCGGTCGTGAATCGCCGAGGTCACTGCGTTGGGCGTTGTGGTCAGAATCGAGCACGAGTGCAACCATTGCCCGCTCGGATCACGCCAGCGCTCCCACAGTCCCGCAAAGGCGAACAGTCCACCGTCACCGACCTCGAAGCAGAATGGCTGCTTCGCCGAACCACGCTTTTGCCATTCGTAGAAGCCATCTGCCGGAACGAGGCATCGGCGTAGTTTCATCGCCTCACGGAACGCAGGCAAGGTGTGTGCCGTCTCCGATCTGGCGTTGATCATTCTCGCCGCGCCGGACGTGTCCTTTGCCCATGACGGAATCAAACCCCAACGCATAGGCGAAATCTGGCGAACAGGCTCCTTCGGGTGCTGGCGGATCACCGGAACTTGCTGGGTCGGGGCGATGTTGTATCTGGGCGACCAGTCGTCTTGCCAATCGCCAGTTTCGAAATGTTCGGCGATGATCTGTTTTCTTCGAGACAGGCGGTAACGTCCGCACATTTAGGAATGTCCTCCTGTCGCCGGATACTTCTCTCCAACGTAATCTTCAACTGCATCAAGCAGCATTTTTAATTGCCGAAGGCGGAATTCAAGATAACGTTTGATGGCTTCAGGTTTGCGGTTCTGCATATGGGGCAAGTCGAGCATCGCGGTCTCAGTATCAAAGTCCGCAAACGCGCTATCCAACGAGTCCAGTACCCTCGTGAGATAACGCTTCTCCTCCGATATGGAGGCAATCCGCCTTTCAGCTTCGCTCGTGCTCGTCCCCGAACAGTCGGCAGTGAAGTATTCCAAATACGCGGCATCCAGAGATGCTGAGAGCGCATCCGCCAGTCCGGGTGTCAATTCGAAGATGTTCAAATCCTTCACGCGCATGGTCTGGACTTCGCCTTGCGGCGCTCCACAGCAGTCCTTGTGCTTCTTCCCCGAACCACACCCGCAAGGGTCATTACGTCCAGTATTGCTGCCCATCGTTCCCTCCGGCTCGGAAATTGTAACCCTCCCACCACGCCCAGCGAGCAAACCTCGACGACAGTCGGTAACGCCCGTCCAGAGATTATGGCAGACGGGCTGGATTACCTCGCACGCCACTTGCGGCGGGTCCCGCCGTGTTCCACAATCCAATCGTGACTGCCCTGATCCGATACGACGCTGCTCGCCGAGCCATCGCCTCGGCTTATCGAGTTGATGAGGCGAAGAAAATCCGAGACAAGGCAGAAGCAGTCAGAACCTACGCCAAATTGGCGGGCGACCTCGACATGCAAAACATGGCTGCGGAGATCAGGATTCGCGCCGAACGACGGGCGGGGCAACTGCTGTCTGACATGCAGAAGAACCCCGGCACGCGAGGGGAGGGGCGACCGCGAAAAGATGGCACCAAAATAAGGCGGTCTGTCGAACCAACTGCCTATCGACCCACTCTGGACGAAATCGGCATTTCAAAAGACCAGAGTTCCAAGTGGCAGCGCCTCGCGTTGTTTGTCGATGAATCCACGTTTGAAAGGGCGCTCGTTCAAGCTCGCGAGAAAAATGGTGAATTGACCAACGCGGCATTGGTTCGTGAGATTCGGGAGATTGCTACGCCTTCAGAAGTCATAACAGAGCCGGATGTGAATGTGACCGCTTCAGAACTGATTCGAGACATCGAGTCAGTGAGCAGGACAGCAAAGCTGGAAACAGTTGTTCTGCTTCGCAAGCGCTTGAACCCGACCATCAGGAAGAAGTTAATTCTGGCTCTCAAGAATTCAATCGACAACTCTGCGGCGTGTGAACTGACGCTTTCGAAAGATTTCGAGGATTACCCGGCGAATGGCAAAGCATTTCAGCGCGTTATTCGCGAGCGCATGGCGGAGCAACCCGATCCGCTCTTAGCCAAAAAGCTGGCTCTTGCGGCTGACTTCAAGAATGCCTTTGTGCGTGAGATTTCTCTAACGGACGCACGCAATCTGATAGTTGCACAGGAGTGGCTCGGAAATTTGGGTAGTACCGAGCACGCATTTGGATTGTTTTTTGGTGAACATCTCGCGGGTTGCGTTTGTTTTGGCAGCACGGCTGGAACGAAGGTTAGAGCATCCGTGTGCGGCACCGAACATGCGGAAAAAGTTATAACGCTCACCAGAGGCTGCACTTTATCTTGGGCTGATCCGCCGAGAAAATCCTCCGATGGTAGGGTGCATGCTGGTTCGGCGGCATCTTTCTTGGTCAGCGCAGCATGCCGGGAAATGGCTAAGAAGGGCTGCAACGTTTTTGTTGCCTATGCCGATCCTGCGGCAGGCGAAAAAGGCGTGATATTTAGGTCGTGCAATTTTCTTTACTGCGGTCCCACCAGCCCGACTGAAAAGTTCAGGCGACCGGATGGAAAAATCTACGATGCGCGTAATGTCCACCTGCTGACACGTGATCGCCGCTTCGGAAAGCTACGATACAAGCGCAGCCGAGCGGAGCAGAAGCAGCTACTCATTGCAGAAGGTTGCGAGTTCTTTAAGGACGACCGATGCAAGCATCGCTTTGTCGGAATCTTTGGGGATCGCAGGATGAAACGGACTCTAAGAGCCGCGCTGAAGTGGGACGTTCTGCCATATCCGAAACGAGAACCGTCACCGGAAGATCGCGTTCAAGTCGTCAACCTCGATCCAGTCCCGAAGACCTTTGCCGCGTCTGTGTGATCTACTACAGCCCCAGTCTCTTCTGGAGTTTCTCAAAGGCTTCCCGTAATGCTCCTGTGAACACATTATTTGCGGCGTAGAACTTCACCGCTTCGGATGCGTCGTCTCGCACATGGAATCCGGCCAGCCCACCGGAAATATGATGCTCTTCCAGAACCGTGCCTTTCAGCACGTCCATGATCTCATCGCGATACCGAGAGCCGCTTATTGGACCCCTCAGTAAAGTCGAAGACTCAACCGTCTTAAGCCCGATTCCACCTTTGATGATGAATCGGTGAATGACAGAGTCGATGTCAGATCGCAAATCCTCCAATGAATATTTCTTCCTGCCCTCCCGTACACGTTCACGGTTGAACACCGCCTCCGCCTCTGGATCAAGCAGACAATCGATTAGTCGAACACTGCCGAAGTTCTCACAATGAACTGGCGGCACACCGCCAGCGAACTGGCATTGCCTAAAAGTCGTCTCTTCATTGAACTTGCAGTTAGCCCACGTAATCCTTTCGAATCGGCATCTTTCGAACGTGACATTGCAAAAATCATAGCGGGCTATTGTGCCAGTGAAATTCAAGTCTCGAATTGATCCCACACCGCAAAGGCGCAGCAACAACCGTGCTCGCTCTTGGTGTGACTTTCCGTGCGGCAGGAATCTTTCGACCGCAGAGATAGCAAGAACGCCAGCAAGTCTGCTTCCGTCATCCCCAGAGGTCAGGTAACCAGAATCCGAGCCACGCTCCGGCGACATCGCCCTGATTATCTGCTGGAGACGATTGAGAGCAGTCTCCTCAGCGGGTTCGTGGCTTATGATTCCCACGATCATGCTGGCTAGGTCTTGCCAAGACGCCGGGTCAAACTTTGACTTTGCGATGAAGCGCTGCAATCTGTCCCCCGACCACTTCACGATTTGATCGGCGAGAAGAAGAATCCTGATCTGTTCCTGTTTGAAAGCCCAAGTATCCTCACTCGTGCTTTTCTCGACGAGGGGGTGGCTTTTAAGCTTGTCAACCGTTGACTTTATGGACGCCGAGTCCAAGCTCGATTTAGCCACTGCCATTGATAGCTCCAACAGTTCCGTATTCGGCAGCGCACCTTCTGCAACTTCCATCGCAAAGGTTCGGAAGATACTCAACTGCTCTTCTGCGGTGAATGGAAGTTGTTGCCGTAACACCTCCCGCTGGCAAAGTGCTTCCAGAAGCCAAAGCATTGGTCTGTGAGCTTCGGCTCCTTGGAAGACATCCGCTCCGCCCTGTTGCGCAAGGTCAGCAAGCAAGCTGAGTACAAAACCTCTGCCAATGAAAGCCTCGTTCTTGGGTCTCAGAACTTCATACATTCTTGTCGCGTTGCCGACCTCGTCTTGATTGCTGAGACGGTTCTTGAAGTAGTTTTTCGCGTGTTCGAGGTCAAAGGGCAGAATCTTGAAAATGAAAGAGCCAGTCCGAGCAGTGAATCCGTCTACCTCAGCTTCAGGGAGGTTAGTATTCCAAAACGAGGTTCTTGAAGTTATCACGATTCGAGTTCCGGTCGTGTTCGCAAGGTCCGCGAGTGCGTCGAGGACGTCCATCGGCTGGACTGCTCCCCTATTCCGGAGAATATATTCGTCGAAGCCGTCGAAAACGATTCTGAAAACATCCGCTTTCAGCGTCGCCTTGAGGAACTCTTCTTCGTGACCTTCTAGCCACCCGATGGGTGCTCCAAAATGGCGGAAGGAGTGCGCGATAGTCTTAGCGAGTGATCTCTGGTCTTCCACAGACATTGTGTGCCACTGCGACGAATCAACCATAAGGGGCACCAGTCTCTTATCGACATCAGAGATATGGGAGACCAGATACCTACTCATGTAGGTTTTGCCTTGACCGGGTTCTGCTAGGAGAATCCCCAGCCTGCCTGAAGTTCCTTCCGTCTGCGGGTCCCTCAGAAAAGAAAGCAATGGATTTGGGATTTTGCGTGGGAATCCCGAAGGTGTTTCCACTCTTGGGTCGATGTAATCTCGCGGGGCTTGATTCGCAATCTTTGCCGAGTAAAACTGAACCTCTTCTTTAATGAAGGAAATGAGGTAGTCTCTCGCTGTCCAGACACCCTTTGCTTTCTTGAGCAGCGACGCGAGATCGCTTCTTTGAACGAGCTTGTCCAGCGACGCCGGATAGACCACATGTGTTTCTTCCGTGTCGGTTATTTCTCGTGAAGCAGTCTTGACGTCATCCACCGTCGCGGCTGCGTTTAGATAAAGAACTCGGAAAGGGTAGGAGGAAGTGTGGACGTTATAGCTGCCCTTGTACAGTGCCCAACGACCATCTTTGCCCTTGAGCGGTGTGACATCAATCCGGGTAGTTCGGCTAAAGTTCAGTAACTGCGCAATGTCTTTAAACTCTATTGTTGCCATTTTTTCCGTCTCATCGCGTTAGGTGAACACTGAAGTTGGTTGAGCCAAGCAAACTGAACAGTATAACCGTTGTTGGAGTAAGCCTCTCAAGATGGAAAAAACGCAGGTCAGCCTGACAATGCTTGCGCCCACCTTGATGTTGGGCGAGAATTCATTCGAACAGTGGTTACGTGGATGAAGGCATGCCTAAACGTTACGACCGGATAACCACTACCATCGAGCGCGAGTGGCTGGCGCAGATCATCGCGGGCACGAAAAAAATCGAATACCGCCAGATCAAACCGTACTGGACGAAGAGATTCGAGAAGGTATCGCTGCCGTTCGAACTGCGGCTGCTCAACGGGATGAATCCGCCCGTGCCGGAAGTCACAGTGCTGATCCACAGGATCACAAAGGATCGGCGTGCGGGCGAGTACCGACTTCACATCAAGAAGGTTCTGGGATTCAAGCACTGGGACAAGCGAACGCGGAAGCCGAGACGGTGAGTCCTCCATGTACGACCTGATCAATCGGTTCGCGCAGACGGTGGTTGGAACGATCCCACGTGAGCACGTTACTGACTACGAATGGCTCCTTCAGAACGTGGGGAAAGCGAGCACACCCGACTACCAAAAGGGGTACCGTCGCTTCTGGGCGATGAATGCCGCGCAGCTTAGCCCCGCGTTCTACGCCGCTTACTTCGGCACCTTAGCTGCCGCCGTGAGCCAACCGCCGACTCTCAGCAGCGTCGCCCAGACCTTGCACGCAGCGTCTTCCCGTCAGAACGGGCAGAAGAGCCTCCAGTTCTCGTTCGCCACGAAGCTCCTGCACATAACGAACCCGCATTTGCCGATCTATGATTCACAGGTTGCTGCGTTCTACTTCTTTGTGGAGCCTGATCGGAACCCCAAAGACCCGAACGATTTTCAACGACGACTCAGCAAATTCGTCACATTCCACGATTTTATAAAGCAGGAGTATGCGCGAGTGCTCCAGAACAACCTGTTGGCAACTGCGATTCAGGAGTTTCGGAGTCGGCTGAACCCTAAGCATTTTACCGACGAGAAGATCGTAGACTCGCTGATCTGGGCATTCGTGGGGCTTCTCTGGAAAGGGGCGTTGCAAAAAGGGCAGATCGCATACCACTGACATCAGTCAGTGTCGCAAGAAATGCTTGCCCCATCCCCCAGTGAGAAAGCACGTTAGTCGCTCGGAGATTCTGGACTTGTGCTCATCAGCGGCAATAATGTAGTAAATCCTCGCGGCTCGTCGATGGAAACTCACTGCGTAGCACGTTCCTGCTGCCTCTAGCGTCTCTTGCTGCTCAGAGACCTGTGCGAGCAAGCTCCTTCTTTGTTGATGCTGATACAGCACCACACTCTGACCCCGTTTGCGCCACTCGGTGACCTCATCTTCAAAAACATATTTTACGCTGCTGCGCCAATGCTTCTTCGCTCGTCTGGTAGCAATCCCATTATCGGGGTCGAGAAACACTAGCTCTGCTTCTGAGAGCTTCTGGAATCCATCCTCAAACCATGAAACTCTTAATTTGCTTTGCTCTTCCCGTGCAGACGTGCTGAAGCATGGAGTTTTTGGGGCAGGCATCGCAGTGCCGTAGAAGACAGCATTGCTGGGCAGGATGTGGCTGTTCTCGACGCGAGAGAGCGTGCGCTGGTTGCCTTCCAAAATCTGAGTCAAGCGGTCATATAGATTCGGGTCGCACGGTCTGAGTTCAGGGTATGCAATGAAACGTCCGTCCTGAGTCGCGTCCGGCTCTGAGTTGCGGCACCAGAACACGCCCAGCCGCAGGTCAGTTCCCGCGAGGGCATTCAGAAGCGCATACTTTCCAAAATCGCCGACATCCGCGACATAGGAGTCTCTCATCTACCGGACGATTCTACCGAACCATAAGCCGGGGCGTTGTCGTGTTTCTGTCGTTCACACCATGGGAGTTCTGAGTCACAATCACCCTCGTACAATGGAGGCAGCAATGAAGACGGAATACCGATACGGGCCGAAGATTAAGGAGATGAGGTCGCTCCGGGGCTGGACGCAGGAACATCTGGCTGAGGTTGCTGGTATCGCCACTCGCACGGTGCAGCGGCTGGAAAAGGACGACAGCAGTGGCGCTGAGGGTCTTATGGCGGTAGCGCAGGCGCTTGATACCACCGTCGAGCGCCTCCGAACGGCGTATTGGGTCGCCGAGCGAAAACCCTTGCAATCGATGAATATCGAAGAACCAGAAGATTTTATGACGGCGATCCAACGCGCCCACCATTGCTACGCTTACACGCTTCTTGCACCGTTGGAGTCGGACTTTGCCAAGAGGGTTCAGGAGGTGTTGTCCGAGTTGTTCAGCGACATTTGGGCGGTGAGTCCTGACGATGAACCAGAATTCGTTCGTTGTTGGGTTGATTCAATCCGCAGTCCGCTCGATCAGTTGCATGCCATGGGACTTCGGATTTTCTCCATTCAGGAGTGCCGAGATGTTTTCTTGAAAGGGCAAAAGGTGGGTGAACGCATTCCAGTAGAAAATTGGACTCGTAATGACTTTGTCGCAGTGCCCAAGAATGGGTGCTTCCATCTTGGCGGGCGTGGTTCGAAAGAGTTATTGCATGAGTTCAATCCGAATTGCGATCTCGCAGTTGATGCTGTCCATCGCATTTATCGGGGGGAAATAGAAGTCGGGCTTTTCCCAAACGCTTTCCAAGCAATCATCGCCAGAGGCGACAATGATCAACTTAACTGGTGTGATCGTTGCTTTCCGTTGGAGAGTGACGGTGCTCGACTCGGCTACAACTACATGGAGCGCCTCACCGGACTATCGCGTCAGGAGCTTGAGGAAAAGCTCTGCGCAGAGGCATCAAGCACAATCATTGGTCTTGCCTAAACGTTGCTCCACTCGTCCACAAGCTCTGGATACGTGTGCCGCACCTCACGAAGCAAATCGCGAGCCGTCTCCAGTCCTAAAGGCTCGCCTGCGAGGATGTGGTCTGTCATGAGAATCATCAGCCTCGCGAGCAAGACGTCCCTGCGCCTGCGTTCCTCCGGCGAGGGCAGCGGAACGACCGCGAGCACTTCTGGATTATCTACTTCAGTTCCCTCGACCACGTTCCCCGCGCCATCGTGCAAGTAAAGTTTGCCATAGCCCCGACATTCCACCTCCCACGAGTCCGTTCCTATCTGTGCGCCGGGGAAGCTCCACCAGCGTCCGCTGATGCTGATCATCCCGTCTGCGTCTTGCATTACCTTGCTCCCTTCTGTTCCGAGTCGTCTAAATCGGAGGGTATGCCGAAACCGGGGTCAAGCCGAGACGGCGGGGGATTATCGTGGTTGGTTAGTTTCAGTTCTTTCATCGTGCAGCCCCTCCTTTGGGGCCTTGAGTGCCGCAAAGCGAACTGTTTTGGCATGGGTTCAACATTCGCCGATTGATATAGTCAGTCGCAGTCATAGCCATCATCGTCACCCTCGCAGTAGTCGTCCTCTGGTTCGTCCTCATAGCCGGACAGATCGTCTTCGTCGCCATTGAGGGCGTTGTGATGTGCATAGCGGGCTTGCATGCGGTTTTCGTGCCGCTGTGCATTAACCTCATCCGTCACGCAGTATTCCTCATGCCACTGCGCGTCTTCCAGAGTAGGAAGCGCCGCGCCGCAGCCGTCGCAAGTGACGATCTTGGTTTTGCTTGCGCGTATCTCCTCCCGGCGAGCCTCCATGCGCTCATGCCATTCCTCGTCGTGCTCCACGAACTTCGGCTTGAAGCCGCTGCACTGGTGGTTCTCGTTCGGTTGGAGAATGTCTTCGCACACCTTGCACTTCGGCAGCCTGCCGCCGTGCCAACGCCCGGTCTTGGGATCGTAGAGCTTGAACGCATCCGGGTAGCAGATGTAGTTCGGCACCGGGCGGGAATATCGTTTTGCTTTTCTTGCAGCCGACTTCTCTGCCTTGGCTTTGAGGATGCGTTGTGCCTCAAGGTACAAAGCACCAGTAGGAACCGATGGCTTTACACCAGCAACTCCAAATCTCTTTGCTTTCATGCTTCAAAGCCTTTAGAGGTTTTGAGTCTTTGATCCGCTTGAGCGACATCACCGCCGACGCTAGTGCGCGGCGGCACGCCGCTTACTAGGTGCGGGGCTGCTGATCGTAGCTGCCTGCAAAAACCTCTGAAAGATTCAAAGACTAGTGAAAAACTACGTACACGGTCAGTTGAACCGTGGCTCACGGCTGAGGTGTCCGGTGGGTCAACGGCTGAGGTGACCGTGGGTAACGGTTGAGCTAACCGTGGCTCACGGCTGAGGTGACCGCGGCTTACGGCTGAGGTGACCGTGGGTTTATTCACCGTCTTCCTCCATGATGGCGCGGCGTTTAGCCGTCCGACCGGGCTGATTGGCGGTGCTGAATGATCCTTTGTTGGCGGTACGCGGCACGCTGTAACGCTTCGGACGGGCTGCGATGGCAGCCTCTTTACCAGCCGGACGCTGGAACGCATCCACCACGGACTCCACCACTTTGTATTCCGCATGGGGTGTGCCATTCTCGTCATACCAATCGCGGTATTGGATCACGCCGTCCTCTTGGAAGCGCTCGATCCAACGCCGCATGGTGCGGCCCTCGTCATCGGTGCCAAGACGCAGCGACATCTTCCACTGCGCCATCCAGCACCAGCCTTCTTTGTCGTCTTTGTATGGTGACTCGTCCGGATAGGTTGAGTCTTCGTCCATCGCCAAGACTGCCAACTGGTTTAGCAGGAAGCGTGCGACGGGCTGCCCATCATACAGGCTGGACTCGCAAATCTTCCGCGCCAAGGATTTCTCCCCGGACGACTTCGTGTCGTAGCCAGCCATCTCTAGGAGAGCGTTGGCTTTCTCGCGCTGTTCTTTACGGTAAACTGCTGCGCTAGTTCCGCTCATTGCGTCCCTCACTCAGGAGGGCGCATGAATCCAAATTGTAAATTTCGATTGACATAAGCCTCTTTCGACCTGCATTTGCATTTCACAATCACGGGCGGTGAAACCCGACAAGCCTTAGTGAAATGCTGGGGCGCTGGGCTTATTCAGCGCCCCGATGTCTTGAGCGGACACCCACCTGATATAGAGATCGGTAGTCGCCGAACTCCAGAGCGCTGACTAAGGCGCTCACCTTGTAAATACTGACTTTTGGATCGAATGAATTTGAAGGTCTTTTGTGAGGAATGAATTTGACTCGATCCGCTATGGAGCAGCCGATGAAACCACCGAGGTGTGAGAGAAAGGGAACCTTGCCGCATCCTGCAACCTGCGTGCTGGTCTGGGAACTGCTGTCGGGCCGCATCGCCAAGTTCTTTTGCGACGAGCAATCACAGGACGCCAGCCCACAGCCGTATTTCGTGTCGAGGTTGATCGGTTACCACGAGCAGGTGAAAAGCACGAATGAAGAAGAATGAACCGCTGATCAGTTGAAGGCGGAAGGCATGGTCACCATCACGCGCACGTACTCGCTCGCAGAGGAGTAGCCTGCGGACTCTGCTCACCCGAGAGTTGCCCATTAGCCCGAGGGGCGCTCCGTGCCTTTTTTCGGTAGTTCATTTTGCCCTCTTCGGTGTCCTCTTCCACGTCGATGAACTCGTCGCACTCTTGGTAAAACACCCCGGAGCCGTCATCGCACTTCGCCTGCTGGTCGTCGGTCACGCCGCACTGCTTGCAAAAGACGGCGCTCATTGGATCAACCCCTCGACTTCCATGTCAGCAAGCTCCTCGGTGTCGAAGATGAGCTTTGCGCCCTTGCGTTCAAGTTCGAGTTCTTTGTTTAGTGCATCGACCAGCGATTGGAAGTCGCCCACCACCGCCTGCCAGCGGGCATGCAGCGCGGCTTCGGGTGTGGCGTAGAGACCGCCAGTGTCGCCCTGCGGGTCGTCCTTCATCCGCTTGAGCACCATCAGCATGTGCTCAGCTACCGTGATTGCGCGTTCTATGCTCATTAGTTTCTCCTCCAAAAACTCCGGGTCGGGCAGCACGGTCGGGATCGGTTCCCCCTGCTCTTCCTTGTCGCCTATTGTCTTGACCAACCGCCACATGTAGAAAAGCTCGTCCAGTTCGTGAACGCGGGCGTTAACCGCGTCGATCTGGTGCTTGACCCAGCCCTCGCCGTACTCCGCGTCTTCGTGCCATTTCTGGATCAGGTCGATTGCCCGGTCAAGGCTCCGCACCGCCAGCTTGAACGCTTCATCCGGCGTCATCTCCGGCACGGCGGCTGCTGCGAAATCCTTGAAGCGCGGAAAGTGCTCTTTCCATGCAGCGTCGGCGTACTTACCGTGCGCCCGGTAAAAGTCTCTGTCCGGCTCCGCCGTGGGGAAAACTTTGTGAACTCGCTGAAGGTCTTTGATTAGCTGGTCGCGAGTGCCGGACAGAAGTTTCCGCTCCTTGCCTGTCCCGCGAGTGGATGTCTCTTTATTCGTTGCCATAGTTGATTGTGTCCTCCGGTTACTGCGTTTGTGTCCTACGTTGATACTCATCGCTCTCTCCTCGAATGAATTTTGCCTTTCAACTGGTAATACTCGATTCTGTCCACTTCGGTGCTTTCTTCGTCTCAGTCACTCTCACGGTCTTTAGTACCCACGAGGGGAGTTGGAGTCTCAGGATGGGCTGCGGGCCGTCCATACCTGAACTACTTCCGGTACTCAAAGCCGGACGTTCTGTTCCGATGGAGACCAACGCTACCGCCCTACCCTTCGCATCCACGATGGGGGAGCCGGATTGCCCCGCGAGCGTTGCTCCGGTCGCAAGCGAATCTCCCCAGAGCGCGAAAGGGCTTCACTTGACCGCACTGTGGGCACTTACGTTTTACTGGTTTGCTCATGCTTTCCCTGACCTTTGATTTCGGCTCGCAGTTGAAGGAAATGCCCGTAAATCCCGTAAGATTCCGCTTCCTTAGTTCGCTCAGCGTTCAAGTCGCCGATTGCCGCACGCACAAGAAGCAGAGCTACTGGCGTTGTAAGAATGCGAAGTTCCGTCAATCGTCGGATATTTGCCACCCATTCTGGCGAGTCCAGTTCCAATTTGGCTGCGCGATCCATCAATCTTGTAGCCTCTCTTCGTTCCGATTCACCCAGTTCATGTACGTTTACAAAGTAACGCTCGCTCATTTGAAGTCTCCTAGACCTGCCCGTGGAGCTTTCGCCCTCATCAGCGTTGGGAGGTCATCCCCAACGAACGCCATGAACGGCGTTTCGGCTTCTTCTTCCTAATACTCGACACCGTCTGGTTCCGACAGATCGGTGCTCTCCCCAGTCGTTCCTTCCCAACGCCCGACGCTGTTCCACTCCTCTCATCAGCACTGGGACGGTCAGCCCTCGGTGGACGCCTTCGAAAAGGCGTTTCGGCTCTCCCATTGAGACGTAGCTATTTGTCACAACAATCTTTGGAAAACAGGGATCGCACCCTCTTGGGTGCCTCAGGCTAACTTGTCAGGGCTTGGGTGCCCTTTTCTGCGGCTTGACCACTCTTTCGCCGCTCACTGCCGAGCTACAGTGGGACTCGGCTGTTCAACCATTGGAGTCCGTGCTTCGCACGGTGACCACATCTACCATCACTACTAAGATGACAGCCGAACGGCGAAGGTTACAGCTATTGTCGCTGGTTTCGGGCGGTTCGCCTTATTCGAGGTTGTTTAAGTCTCCGTTTAATTTGAGGTCTTTCGAGGCCCTGTAGCGCGGAATGAGGGCCGATTGCCCGCAATACGATAGATTTCCTGTGGGTGCGGCGTTAACGAATAGCGATCACGCGACCTCGCGGTGATCCAGCCAGTCGGCGACTTTGTCAGGGTCATAACGCCACTCGCGACCCATCCGGTACGCGGGAACACGCCCTGCACGAGTCCATTCTCGCAAGGTCACCGGGTGCAGGTTGATCAGTTCACATAGTTCAGCGGAGGTCAAAGCGGTATTGCGGCTACGAAGGTAGTTAACGATGTTCACCTACCTTAGTTACTCAGTCTGGACGAAAAACCTGAATTCTCGCCCGATCCCGCCCAACGGTTTATCTCTACATCACTGATGCGCTCGTAACTGGGGCTGTGGCAATCTGGGCGTTCTTAAATTCACTGAACGTCTTCTCGACTGCCGCTCTTGTTTCAGGCGAGTTCAAGTCGGCAATCCCCAGATAGCGCATCGTTGTTTTGATGTCCTTGTGACCGAGGAGATATTGGATGGTCTGAATCTTGGCTGTACCCGAAAAGAGCGTAGCGTAGGTGCGTCTGAAAGTGTGCAGGTCCGCGTGGAACGTGCCTCCAGCACGTTTCGCGATTCGCTGCACGGTGCGAAGCAGGTGCTCATCAGGGTTCCCTGCACCATTCGGGAAAATGAGTTTGCTGCCGGGATTCTGCCTCTGGCGTTCGGCAACTGCTCCGATAAGGTCTTGCGGAATCGGGATACGCCGGATGTGCCAATGCTTCGGGTGCCACTTGAGGTGCGGCTTGTCCACGATGTTTAGAAAGCCACTCTTCACGTCACTGTATTCTGCATGAGCGGCTTCGCCGTCACGAACGCCGCTCTTTAGGAAATAGTCGAGCGTGAACCGCTCCTCGTCGTTCTTCGTTGCCGCGTACAACGCTTTCACCTGTTCTGCTTCGTAATAGACCACGGGCTTCTCGGCGAACTTTGGATACTCGCTTTTCTTCAGAAGGCGGTTGATGCCGTGTGCGCTGAGAAAGATCACCACGTTGTTCACCTTGTTGAAGTATGTGCGGTTTGGGTCGCCAGAACTCCTTGGCTTACGCGGCGTGCCGTCTTTCCGAAGGTTCGCAGGCTGCTTCCGCAGCCAGCCCATGAAGTCGATCAAGTCTTGCCTGCCAATCTCGTTCAAGAATTTCTTCGTGCAAGACTTGCGAAACTCCTCGACCGCGACCTTGTAGGCGCGGATGGTCTTAGGGTCTTTCCCCTGAGAGTGAAGGTTCTTGTAGTACTGCTCGACCGCATCGTCCATGCTCAGCTTACTTGTTTGCGGTTTCGAGTTGACGGGCGTCTGAGGAACGACCTGCCGTTCGCGGTCCCGCAGCCATCGTTTCTTTTCCTCCAGCTTGTCCAAAGCAATGTAGGGGTCTTTGCCGACCAGCGCATACTGCTGCTTGCCGCCGTCCGCACCGAAGCGGACGTGGTAGACGCCTTCTTTGTGGTGTTCAGGTTCGCCATTGACCATTGCGTATTGAGGCTTGAGGCGACCCTTGGACTGATAAACGGGCTTGCAGAACGAGCTTTTGCCGTTCTTGGTGATGCGGATGTACAGCGTTGCGGTGCGGTTTGCCATGAAAAATCCCCTGTTTCCCAATACTGCGAATCAAGGGATTTCACGATTTTTAGTAACAGGAACCGGGCAAAAATAGTAACAAGCTCACGGAACCCGCATGTTTGGCTGCGATTTGAAAACTGGCGGAGAGAGTGGGATTCGAAACCATCGTTCAACGTAGTTTTATGTAGTTAGCTTGCGGCGGATGGCATCTATCGCGGCTAATTCAGTCCAGTTCCGTGTTAACGGCACGGAAATGGCACGG